>ULRW01003771.1_pt1 | contig 31177 bp, 26 predicted proteins | sample 1955581 | NCBI WGS metagenome assembly ULRW01 (sample SAMEA4835687, study PRJEB28245) | human gut metagenome | biome: gut microbiome; material: fecal sample | place: Denmark | collected 2008 | reverse complement strand
TGAACTCTCAGGAGAATAAGCATTAAACAAAGCACCGAGTACCTGAGATTGAATTTCTGAGGTTTTATATGACTTCTTACCAGTAACTTCGATATCCAGTATAATATTAACTTTACCTGCCGACTTAACAGTCAACCAAGTAGTAAGAGGTGAATTCTGATGTAAGATATCATATACCTTCTTAATCATGGAAGAATTGGCAATTACCCCATTATCTGGGGCAATGTATACAATAAGTTTTCTACCGCATTCATATTCAGCTTTAGCTTTACTAACTCCATCTACCAGTTTAGCCAGGTCTACAAAGTCCTGTTTAGTAATAGCTACTCCCATAGTCTTAACACTCAAGGGTATATGTTCTTTGAGCATACCAAAGTTTTCGTAGTTAGAGCCACCACCTGCATTATAAGTATTACTTACAGTTGCATCAGATACTGAAGAGGATATTACTGATGGTACTGAGGTAATAGTACCAGACTTAACATTACCGTTACTACCAGATGTAAGGTAAAAAGTTAAATCAGATATCTTTGCACCAGCAGCAGGTTTCTTACCATATAAACCATCTCCAAAGGTAATATAAGGAGTTAGAGATTCATCTACTACTACCATGAAATGCTTATCGGTAGGTTTTGAATAAGCGAGGGTATTTACTAATACCCAAGATTCTCCACCAATCTTCATGTTCATAGTTCCATGTTCATAATATTTACCATTGGGTAAAGTACCGAGAGTAATTCTTAATTTTTCTTCGGATGGTATAATCATACCATTAACCTGACTTTCAGTGTATAACTCATGTTGTACTACTGGTACCTTACAATCAGTCACATTTGAATACCAAACTACATCTCTAGTAGATAACCATTTGTTCCCTGATTGGTCTGTGAATAAAGTACCTGCAGGTATAGTTAACTTAGCTTCAATGGAATCTCCAGATACATCCCTTGATATCATTAAGTCTACCGATGCAGCAATAGCACCTCTTGCATGATAATCCACCAAGGCACCATGCTTAACTACTGAACCATACTTTCTGGCAGTAGGTAAGAAGGTTTCCCTTGCCATGTTATCAATGTAGTAATGAAGAACTTCGGCAATAGCCGCAAATAATGAAAGGATAATGATTAATATGTTTCCTTCCGAGTAATCTGTTATGAGTACATTCCCCTCTCTGTCTTTTATACCCATAAGAGATTCTATCAGCTTGGCCTTAATCTGTTGATAAGACCTCTGATAAGGGTTAAGCCATTTATTAGTGATTCCCATATTATTTTGTATTTAATGAATTATCTAAGTTGTTGTAGGTAAGGTATAGATATTGGCTAGAGCCTGTACCATTAATAGAATATTCTACTTCTATATTTACCTTTGCATCAACTCTAGCAACCTTGATACCTTTAAAGGTTAACCTTTGTTCCCAGGTACCAATTGCAGTTTTTATAAACTCTTTAATAATAAAACTCAGGGCTTGTGAATTTGGCTCTTCTATACATTCCCATAAGCGATTCCCAAAGTTTTCCTGTCGAAATCTCTGGCCTATCATATAATATAGGATAGAGTTAATATTATTTCTTACTAACTCCATATCTCCATTAACCGGATACCATCCAGTTTCACCCTTTTCATTTCTACTTAGTTGAATAGGGAAAGTCACCCCTTTCCCTATTATGTCAGTAAAGTAATTATCCATTAGTGTATACATTTAGTATCCTCGTAATCTTCTTGTTTAAATTCCGAGAATGGTTTACTTGCTTGAGTTACAGTAGGACCCGAAGAACCTGGTCCAGTAGTTACACCAGAGTGTACATGAGAATTAAATAGAGCTCTAAGTGATTCTAGTTCTTGAACAGTTTGGTTTAGCTTTTCGGTTAGTTCTTTAATATTAACTACTCCTTGATTCTCTCCTTTGTTTAAGATTACTGTATCACCAGAACCTACACTTACGTCTCCTTGAGCTTGGATAGATATGTTACCTTTTGCAGTAACTCCAATGTCTCCATTGATGTACATGGTTAGTTTACCATTATCATCATCTAGAACTATTACATTGCCTTCTGGAGTAATAATACCCATTTTGTTTGGTCCATCTAAAGGACTTGGTATTTGATTTAAAGCCCAACCATGATATTCCCATAGGGGTTTAGTTGGGTCTCCAAACTCAAAAGTAACAAATACTATATCACCAACCTTAGGAGCTAAGAACTTAAAACCATTGTTGATAGAACCATGTTGACTCTTTGGGTAAGCCCAAGATATAATGCCACTCATTACTTCAGGACAACATACCTTGATACGATTCATATGTTTCTCTTGGTCATCATTATCTACCACAATGCCTCGATAGACTGAGTAATATCTACCCAATCCTTCGAGGCCTTCTTCTGTTATCAATTTAGCAGTTGAGTACATTATTCACTTATTTTTTTTTGTTTTTATTATACTGAATGTACATCTTCTCAGCATAGTTAATCCAATCAAAATTATACTTAGCCTTCATCTCTGGGGTAATCTTACTTGGGTCTACCCATTTTACCGTAACTTTACCCGGTTTAAGAATACCGTCAGAATATACCATATTGCCCTCAGTTTGTACAGTACCAGCAGCTATAGCCATTGGGTCTTTAGCATATATCTCATCCGTATAAAGCTTATTAAGTAAAAATTTTCCAGCACCTTTTGGGTCTACCATTTTACCAGTTTCTGGGTCCATATAAGCTTCAACAAAATAAGTTACTTCATTATTAGTAAAGTTAAAGTTAATACTAGAGTCAGGCCCAGATTTTTTCTTATCTTTACCGAACAGGGTTTTAGCACCGGAAGCAGCATCATTGCTTACAATATCCTGAGTACTTAGGTGAGACTTAGCAGTTATCTGTCCATCCCGAGCATTATTCTTAATCAAATCTAGAGTGCATAGATAACCCTGACCTGCATCCATCGAATGTTGTACTGATTTAATATACCAATACCCAGACCAACGTTTACCTACATTCCCTAAAAAAATTACCTGAGAAGATTGTAATGAAGGTCTACCAACTACGGTCATTTGACAAGAAAGTTTTCTTTCGGTAGTTTTAAGACCACCATTAGCATTAGCATTCATAGCCCAAATATATTTATCTGCTCCACCATATCTACTAAATAAGTTGTGATATAACTTGTATAGAGGTACTGATAAATCGTGTTTCTTCCAACGGCGTACTTTTACTTTCTTACCCATATTACCATAACCCAAATTATATTGTTGAGTATCGGTTGAAGATACCTCAACAATATTGGGGTCTTTTTGCATAGCCCCATAACCTCTATCCCAAGCACTAGAATAACTAGTTTGGTATTCTAAACCACCCATAGCTCTACCAGATTTTATCCTATAACCTTCTGGGTCATACTCAGTAGGGTCTATATATTCTTCAGCCATATACCTTATCTGTTCATCACCAGTAAATACATATTTCTCAGCTTCAAAATATTGTTTTAGATTACTTTCAGCAGATTTACCAGTCTTACAGGTTTTCTTAATTTGTTGAAGTATAGCTCGTTTATCAGCAGGTAAAGTTCTCTCTACTTCTGATATAGCTCTTTGATAATCTTCAACAGACATCTGATTAAGCTTAGCCTCTTTACTAGCATTAAAAGATTGGCCTGGAGTAGGTAATGGTTCTTTTGAATTAGCTTCTCTCAGAGTTTTTAAATTTGGAACAGCAAAACCCTTTGTTCTCTTCTGATTATCTACAAATTCAGCCTGAGTATTAGGGTGACCCAATCCGAAATTCTGACCGGTATTATAATCCCAAGAGGGTACTACTTCAGTATTATCTTGAGGAGTTACTGTCTTATCCCGTTTAGGGGTTATCTGTTCTTTATCCTTGTCTGGTTCTTGAATACCAGTAGAACCCACAATAATATCCTTTTCATCGGAGCCTACAGTTTGGGATAGAATTGCTTTAACTCTTTTCTTTACATTCTGCATGGTAAATGATACCTTGAGTACCTCACCATTTTCGGATTGGTATATATAATTATATTCTGGCTCTTGGGTAAACTTTCGATTATGAATATAGATTACACCATCTCGAGAATCAATATACCAAGGACCATTAGGATAACCTTTCATCTTTTGTTCTAATTGAACTAAGATGTTATTACCTATTAACCCTAAGTCACTATCTATCAGAGCTTTCAAATCTGCTGGCATAGGTACTTGAGCTACTCCACTAAAACTATTAGAGTAAAGTATCTTTCCAACAGTATTTCGACTCTGTTCTGTCGGGACCTGTAGTGACTCGTAAACTTTATTACTTATTACTTGTTTAGCCATTACTGAAATATTTCTATGATTACACCGATATCATTGTTACAACCCTTATCTAAAAAATTAGATAAGCTATACTCTGATAAATCTGAATAGGTGTATGGTGGTTGGAATCTTAAATCTCCAACTGTATCTATACACTTTAATGTCACATGAGTACCAGTAGAATCGAATACACAATCCAAATCCCTTACCTTAATACTTCGTATGGGACTTGAAATAAATTGGCCATCTGGATATATGTATCCCCACTGAAGATAAATAATAGAGCCTTCCTGGAGTTCTGGGATATCTACTGTATCTGGGTCTCCAGTATCAAATGTGATGGTTGCTAAGTTCTCCTTCTCCTCATCATATTTGTAGCTCCAATTACTTATATAAGCGCCAAGAGGTATACCTGTAATTACATTCATTATAGGCATACCTCCAGAATCGAACAGTGCCATATATGGTGTTGCTGTTCCATTATAAAGAATTGATTGATTAGGTTTCTTAGTTGCCATACATGGGTATTCTTATTAACTTATAGGGTTCAAGTTCTGCAAATGGGTTTAGGATATTATTAGCCTCAGCTATTAAATACCATTTCCCCGAATCACCATAGTAATGATAAGCAATGTTCTGTAATGTTTCTCCATCCATTACAGTATGTTGCTTATCATTATTTGTATATGGGACCGAGGGTGGGATTGTTTCTAAAGAATAATCCCCATCATCATATTTAAGAGCTACTGCTCCATCATAGGGGCTAGCTCCAGTTAAGTATTGATTTAAGTCTATCATAAACTTATTCCTTTCGTTTTCTTTAGAGTTTCTTCATTTACAATATCTGCATAGGATAAGTTATAAGCACTTACTCTCTTGAAGATTAATTCTTGAGTTGCAGCTGCAGGAAGTAATTTCAAATCATCAATCTCGCATGATTTACCTGCAACCCTTGTCCTTGAAGCATTTCGGAAATTGTTTAAGGTATAGGTTGCTGAAGTAAGTATATACTGATGGTTCTCAAATATACCAGAATTACCCCATTCAATCTTTAGTATTGGTGGGCTTGCCTGATAGGAGTTTGCCTTAGACCACATCTCTAATAACCTACATTTAGTGATTACCTCTTCGGGATTTTCTGGGTCATTACAGAACCAAGATACATTGAATTGAATTATATCCTCTGCTCCAGTGTAATGATACATGGGAGTATTACGTCCCATTGATTTAATGGTAGCCCAAGTAGTTTCTCCTCGGAAGTCAATAGAGGGAGGTCTATTTTGAAGAGTGATATATTGATAAGGTGTTGATACCAAATTATATATTACTACTTGGTTCATATTACGAACTTCGGGCATTACCATAAAAAGTTCTTTATTCTTATTTACGGAATTACCCTTAGCTGGGTCCATTTCTTCATAACCAAAGGGAACTCCACCCTCTACCTGATGTTTTAATTCCATCCGATATTGGTTTTGTATCCTTTGGTTTACTTTGGGATTCTTTGAGGTAGCTCTTGGTCCAAAAGGATTATTAGGGTCATATATCTTTCCTTTATCTGCAGTGTCTTTAGGTAAAGTAGATGTAGCCCTATTTAAATAAATCCTGGCCCTCCAAAGTTTATTTAAAGGACCAGTAAGAACTCCGGCAGAATCCCGGGTAAGATCATTATACTTTTCAACAACCCCACCTGCTATTTGATTCAATATTCTTGCCATAATTGTTTTAGTTTATTCCTAAAGCTATACCAGTAAAATCAGATGAATTACCTGGAGCAAAATCTCCAACTGGTTCTCCATCTACTGAGATATTAATTCTTGAATCCTTGAAGCCATCTCTGATTGCAGACCTAACTGCCTCAACAAAAGCCTGTTGGTTTCTTTCTTGAATAGAAGCTTTATTATCATCAGAGTTTAAAGCTTCAGTATTCTTATCTACAGAATTTGTAAGGCCTCCGATTACCTCTATAAGTAAAGGTATACCTATAGATAAAGCTAATCCCAATGGACCACCTAAGAATCCCAAAAGTCTACTACCAAGTAATCTAGCACCAAATCCTATAGCACCTCTCTTAGCTACCTGTTGACCTGCTGTTCTAGTTACAGTAGAACCTACTGCAGCTCCTGCCCCTGCTCCAGCAAGTGTACTCATTGAAGTAAATCTCCCTTGTGAATCTCTGGCTACTACAGTACCTTTTTTGGTTTTACCTACAGTACCTCCCATGGGTAATGCAAAGAATTTACCTGGAGCCATTTGTAAGGCAGTCATCCTCATCATCATTGCAGATATATTCCTAAGGTGACCTTCAAGGATAGTAGCTTGAACATTTGTTTTAGTCATACCCGCAGCCATACCTTCAGTCTCTGCCGTAGCTAAAGCTTGGAATGTACTAATCATCCTAATGGTACCCGAGATAAACTTAAACCCCTGATACAAGGTACCAACTAAAGCTCCAGTAGCAACTACCTTTACTAAGAATTTACCAGCCCAAGTTTCTTGGATATCATTGATTATCTTAAGTAAACCTGAACCAAATTTTAGTAAAGGATTAAATACCTGAGTTAAGGTAGAACCTACAGTTACTACAAAGTTCTCCCAGTTTGATTTAAACTGTTCGATAATACCTGCAGGAGTTTGTAATCTTTCTTGGGTTAAACTTTCTACTGTACCTTTTGCTGAGTTTACCTTATCCATAAGTTCAGTAAGCTTATTGGTACCTGACCAATAATCCTGAAGTAAAGCAGATGCTGCTCTTGTACCTCGAACTCCGAAGATATTGAACAGAGCAGAAGATATATCTATACCTCTTCTACCTCTAAGTTTATCTCCCAGCATGGTTATAATCTTATCTAACCTTAAAAGGTTTCCTTGGGAATCCACTAGAGAAGCCGGGTCTATACCTAAAGATTTTAGCATAGTACTACCTGCTTTTTTCTGCCCGGTTACGGAAAGTGTTAAATAGCGCATCATGTTTGCCAATGCAGTACCTGCAGATGAAGCTTGGATACCTTGATTACCAAGTACTCCAATTGCTGCAGCTGCATCACCCATACTAATTTTAGCATTTCTAAATTCGGCTCCTGAGTATTGGAAAGATTGTGCAAGGTCGGTTAAAGATATATTTGCAGAAGTTACTGCAGTTGCCAATTGGTCTACTACCTGAGTAGCATTTTGAGATGGTATATTGAAGGTCTGCATGATGTTAGTCATCAAGTCAGCAACTCCACCTTTCTCTCCAAGAGGCATACTAAAGATAGAAGCCAGTTTAGCTGCAGGGCCAATCATTTTTTCGATTTGCTCTACATTGTTACCGGCCATTGCCAAGTACCTTTCTCCTGATGCAATATCTTTTGCTGTAAGAGGTGTTACCTCGTTGACCTCCTTAGCAACCTGCATTAGCCTTGCCTGTTGAGCAGCATTTGCTCCAGACATCTTAGAAGCTAAGAATACTTGGTCGTATACTCCTGCAGAATATTGGTAGGCTTTAGCCATACCACCAACCAATTCTTTTCCAAAATCAAAAGCATTAGCAGCAGACATTTGAATACCTCTATTCCAGGTATTCATATCATTCATCATTGTTCTGAATGAATTAGATATCCTGCCTGCTTCATTGGAGAATCGGTCTTTTAATACCATTGCAACACCGACCTCAACTAAGCTTCTACTGTTTATCATTTATTTTTAATCTTTTTTAGGTTATCATAATATTCATCGGCTAAGTCTTTAAATCTTTTTCTTTCTCGATACGGAAGACGCAAAAAGCTGAGATAATCAAGGACTATCTCAGCTCTACATATATAAGTAAATGTACCCGGGTGGTCTACGCTTCCGTCAGGTAGAAAAAAGAGGATGACAACATAACTGGGTATTCAGCCTTTTCTCCAGTAGTAGGATTTTCTACTTCGGTATTACCGCTGAATACTGGGTCATAGGTAAATACTGCCTTACGAATTTCAGCCATATCCCTTACTGAAAAGAGAGAGAAGTTCTCTACCTTTTCCCATTTGTTATCTACTGATAGCCTTAGGTTTCTTGCCATTAAGCCAGCACTCTTGGTTTGTTTTTCTATTGGTAACATAACCAACCAACGTTCTCCTGCACCGGTCATCAAGTCAAACATAACTTGTTTACCAGAAGATAATACTACTTCGTAGTCTACGAGTTTCTTCTGCTCAGGATAATAAGGAATAGCATTAGGTTTTTCATCCATTTCCTTTTCTGTAGGTAATGTTCCATAATTCTCAAATACCATTTCCCGAAGTGATTGACCATAAGTTACTGACCCACCATTCTGGCCCCAATTATATTCAAATTCTACTTCTTCACCGAGTGAGAAAATTCTTGACATGAAGATAATGTGGTACCGGTCATTCAAAGGGATACGGTCTGCATCCTCTACCGTAAGTCTCCTGTTAGGAGTGAAGTCCGTATCTACCACGATTGCCTGAATAAACTTGGTAAGGTTCATCAGGTTCTTAGAGTCCATAGGATTAGATAAAATATCCTCATCGGCTCCATTCTGTTCACGGATTGAATACTTAAATCCGGAGGGTGCTGTAAATTCACAAGTTCTAAATTCCATATTTCTTTAATTTAATTAGTTACTTAAATCCATAGTATCTGATATAACAACAAGAAAGGGGTGAGCCCTTTTTAGGAATCCCACCCCTCCACCTAAAAATCTTAGTTGAAAATAGACTAAGCTTTTAATACTTATCGACAGTACCTACTGAGAATTCGATACTTTCGATTGTGTTTTCTGAAGCCATTCGGTCCAGGTCTAAACCTGTAATCTTACATGGCCATACCTCTTCGAAGAAGTGGGTGTTGAGTACAGAAACTCCGTCTTCGGCAAGTTCGTTTACGATTACATTTTCCCAGTATTGGCTTGGTACCAAACCACCACCTGCAATCATATCCTGGCATGAATAAAGCCAGTCATGAAGCCATGTATCTGAACCTGCAGTAGTTAATAACTTCCCTACTACTAAGTTACCTACTGTAACTCTACCGGCAGTTTTAACGTCCCGGTTAACGTCCCCATGAGCAACCTGGTCAATCTCAATATCTGGCAAAGTACAAGTTTGGAACAGATAGGTATTGATTGGGTGCTTAGGGAAAGTGATACTCCAAAGGAATTTCTTTCTCGGATTTTTTACTTTTGCTCCCATGTCTTTTAGTTTTATTCGTTTTCAACAATTGATACCGACTTAGAAGCCTGGTCAATAATGATTGACATTGTAACTTCTTGCATTGGTACGATATCTTTATATTTCAGGATAGCTTTATACTTACCCTGACGAACATCTTGTTCGTTGTTCACTGAGAGTTCACTGTATGAGTTAGCATCTTGGTCACCCATCCAGGTATATTCTGACATAGCATCGCCATCTACGCAGGCATCAAGAATAGGTTTAACCTCAAGCCAAATCTTATTCCAAGTGTTCCAAATATTGGGTTCTTCCAAATATCTTTCTAGAATTGGTCTAAGATTCTTTTTGAGATACAGATTCAATCTTACAATAGCCAGAAATCTTTCTGAATCCTGTTTTACTTGAGATGAGAAGCAATGCCATAACAAAGTTCTCTTACCCTGGTTAGGTACATCCTTTACGCAAATGATATTTACGTAGTTCTGAGCCAACTCATTAAGTTCGTTAGTTCTTGAAGGAGAACCATAATTCGGACATACAGGACCATTACCATCATAGATAATACCTCTGTTCATTCCGGCAAATGATTTCCATACACCGAATTGAGTTGCAGAAGCATCACCCAAACCAAAGATAGTTCCCAGTACATCTGAATCTACCAAGTTACCGTCTTCGTTGTAGTATTTAATACCACCACCGAAGTAAGCTACATACTTAGAGTTACCTACAGTACCAAGGCAAGTCTGTACCCAGGTATTGATACTTTTCAAATCTCTTGGCTGGTCGCCTTGAGTATAGTGAGTGGTATACTTAGGTACTTCGATATAATAGGTATACTCCTGCAATTCCTTAACCATATCTACTGCAGCCTTGTGTACCTTAAGTACATCTTGGTCTTTAGTAAGATGTTGGTGAATATGAGAGCAAGCGAATTGATATACATCTACATAATCCTTTACGAATTCTAGAGAAGCAATCCATTCGTCTGCAGTTGGAGTAGTACCTGCATTACCTATAGTACCATTAAGATTAACAACATCGGTAGTAATTGCTGTATTATTAAGCTTGATATCGATTGAGTTCTTTGTCCCGTCGACATCATCAGTTAACCATTTAATGAAGTTATTCCAAGATTTGATACCTTCTACTGTATCGGTCATAACCGGTACAAGGTATTCTGAATTCTTTGCAAAAGCACTTAGAGCAAGATAATCTACTGAAGTGTTGTTTACAGTATCTGCCGTTTTGTATGTAATAATCGGTCCTTGTTCTAGTACCTGACCATTAGCACTTACTACTTGATAGTAGATTGTGTTAGCTTGTTTGTAAACTTTTACATTGAAGGTTTCAGCACTACCGATTGGGTCTCCATAACCCTTAGTTACCAATCCGAATCCTACTGTAGTAGAACCAGAAGTAAACTTAAAGAGAGATTTAGGACTTGCTTCTTCAGAAGTAGATTCAGTAACCGAAGAACCATCTTCAGAAGACCTTGCTGCTCTAGCACCTCTTGCTGCAGCTACAGATATAACTCCCTTAGTGGCTCCCTTACCCAATACTCTAATAACACGAAGCTTAGAACCACCCATGAAAGCCTTCTCAATATTTGATACAGAACCATCTGGTACTATCTCAGAACCAAAGACTCTTTGGAAATGTGAGAAAGAATTGATGATTTCTGAAGGGTCATCATAAGGACCTTTCGTGGTTCTAGCCAATACACATGAAACTCCTAACATAGGAGTAGTCTGTTGAACATTTCTGTTCTCAAACTCAAACTTAACTGAAGGTGAATTTGGCATATTTCTTATGTTTTAAAAGTTAGTTACTTATTTAATTAATACCCTGAAGTATTGTCCTTATTCACTTGGAGTTGAAGTAAATCGTTTTCCTTCTTTTCTACTGTACCTAAGAGTACTGAGATATCGGTGATGGGAACCAATTCTCCTTCTCCTGCAAGTTTTTCAGGCAAGATACCATCTTTGCATATGTACTGATATACCTTTTCAAGTAGGCCATGACTTTCATCAGGATGGTCATAGTAATTACCTATCTCTATATAAAGATTTCCAGTAGGAGCAACCTTACCATCTTCCCATTCTTCCAGGTCATTATAGTAAGGTCTTACATATCCTCTTGATGGCAAAGCTTCATACATGATACTATGAAGTAATCTCATATCTTGCTGAGTATTTGCTACAAGATGTATATCCAGAGTTATGTCTTTAGTCTCATAAGGAAATTCTGAAGCCTGGTAGTTACCATTCTCTAGTTTATCTCCTATGATATATTTGTTCACACCTATATCACCATTATAGAATCCTTGCAATTCTATGGTAATTCTTGGACAAGTCTTTGCACCTTTTACCTGATTATTACCTACTCCAAAGATAGGTATGAATTTCTTTAAGGCTTCTGAGTCTTCCTTAAATCTTTTCTCATTCTCTAAGGATAATGGTAGGTAATCATCAGGATTTAGTGTAAGCTTTCTTTTTAATGCCGTCGTTAGTAGACAGATATAGAAAGTCCTTTCTACTATTTCTTCTGTATTTACCATAATATTATACTAATTGAGCCACTAATATCGGAGTAAACGCATATTTTCCACCATCAGTAAATACACACTCGAAGTTAGCAGAAGTTCCATTTATCATCACTCCTGCAGTTTTTTTAGCATGTACCGTTGCTGACAAAGTAGTTTTAGGTGTATTTGATATATTACCATAATTAGTAATCCAATATGTTACAGTTACATTAGAATTAAATAACTTAACATCCTGTGATTGACCAACAGTGGGGATTTTAAAAGCCATAACTTCTTCAGAGACTTTTTCACCTTCTATTAATTTACTTCTATACCCAGTAATCGTAAATCCAACAGAAGTTTCATATTCATTAACATTCTGGTCTTTTGGTACTAATAAATTTACAGTTGGTGGTTCTAACCTATAAGTATAAGAAACTGTACCTGCAGCCTGAATAACCTTGATAGTTTTAGTATCATTACTTTCACTCTGTTTTATAATTAGAGTTCCGGTAATATCCTGTTCAGTCTTATTCTTAGAATTTATTTTTACCTCTAGATTCTTTTCTGTTTGGTCAGTAAATCTAACAACATAATCAGTAAAAGGATTTCCCTCTACGAGTTCAGCAATAACATGTACATTTTCCCAATCTCCCTGAGGAGTACCATTAATCATTCCCCTACGACGGGATGTAACTACCAAAGTATCAGTGCCACCTTTGCCCGGAATATTAAGTGTATCCTTATCTACCTCTAATTGATATTCGTAACTAAGGGTACCTTTCTTCTGAAGAAGGCTAACTGTTTTAGTAACTCCATTGACATCTACAATCAATGAAGCTTTCTTATCTGATTCAGTATCATTCATCTTTAATGGGTGTACCATTACAAGTGTAGGACCTTTACCAGATGTTTTATCTGCTTCAAAATCTGCCATTATTTTGTATATTTTCTAAGTTCTTTTCTTACTTCATTACGTATAGACTTCTGTAAAGCATCAGCTCCACCTGCAGCTTTATAAGCAGGACCCCATAATTCACGAGGTGGTAAGTTACCATCTCTACTACCATACTCTAACATAATGGCAATTTGATTAAGGGTTTTACGAGAAGTCTTTCCAAAGTAGGTTGTCTTTTTCAATCCAAGAGGTAGACCAACAAAGGTTCTATCTTTTCGGTTCACTATAGTAACTGACCTTGCATATTGACCAGTAAGGTTTAATAGAGTATGAGAACCATACTTCTTAAGTGTAGCTACTGAATGTGGTGGCCAAGATACTCCGGAACCTGGAGGAGGAACTCCCGTATTTAAGCTCCTCTTAACAATACGAAGAAGTTGATTACCGAACTTCCTTGAACCCAAATCATAACCTCTTTGCATAATTTGAGGAGTTCTAGTAATCAACTTTTCTGCTTGCATTTGTTTTCTTGGGTCTACATAAATCTGAACACTTCCTATCGGGAGCGATATATTTATGTTAACCTTTTTTGCCATCTTTCTTTTCTTTGTTATTTAATCCTAACTCTTGGGCAATTTGCAAGAGAAGATTCTCCTGAGTTGATAATCGGGTATCTATCTCTCTTTTGAATGTTTCAAGTTCTTCAGGTTTATAAGCCTGAGCCGGAGCTTGAGGAGCAATCATACCTTCAATAGTCTTAAAGATATTATCACATTCAGATACGATGGCCTCGTACTTATCCCGGTTATTAAGGATATTCAAGGCATTAGTTCTTTGAACATTTACCTCATTAACAATGTTCTTAAGGTCGGTAGTGTAGTATACACCGTTATGAATACCTTCCGTAGTTTGAACAGGTAAGAAAATAGTTAATGAGGATACTGAATCCTGAATTACTACTTCTATACTTGAAACAAAGTTGCCATCATTGCCTGAGGATATAGGTTTAATTTCACCAACCCTGACTACCGTAGCCTTATCAAAGATTGGATACATAGAACGTCTGTCTCTTTCTAGGGTATACAATGTATCACCTTTTTGTAGTTTCGAAAAAATCAATTCTTCCATAATTACCTCCTATTTATTAAATTTAAACCGAATGATACTGCACCTGGATTCTTCTGCATGAAGTCTACCAAGTTTAAGAATTGATAGTATCCGAACTGGTCTACAAGGGCTTGGGCTTTGTTTGCTACTTCTTGAGCAATCTCTTGATTAGGAGCAGGCAAAGATATCTGTATCTGATATTCGGTTAGTTTTTCTTTTTCCATCTCTCTAAGTTTTTAGGTGTTAAAACGAATGAAGGAGTAAGATGCACTCCTTCCCTTTGCAATGTCCGGTTCTTAATTAGGATGCCGGAGCTGTGGTTGTTTTGAGAGCGGCAACTACAGACTGGATAATGTTCTGGTCTCTTTGAGCATCTACCACTCGGTTGAGACGAGCGATTTCCTGGTCTTTAGCCGTGTTTTCGATAAGGCACTTGATTTCCTGTTGGCCGTTCTTGATGTCGCAGCAGCAACGCTCCAACTGAAGAGCCAATTCGGATTTTACTTCTGCATTTACTATACTTGAATCAAATCTGACATATACAGTATATGCTTTCCCTAATTTGTCATAACTGACTTCAAATTCATCAAGTTTAACGACACCTGCCATATCATTTTAAGATAGGCTTCCTTATAGGAACAAAACTTGACACTGGAACTTTCATAACAGCCTAAAGAATCGGTTATTGATTCTTGTGCATTTGACACCACTGCAATCAGCAGTAACGTGAACAGAACGAAATACTTTTTCATAATGGCGAAATTTTTCGAATTTTTCCTCAGACAGCCAGTGAGAAATTACGTTATATACAAAGAAAGTGGACTGCCACCTGTGTGAACTCGAAAGCATCGCCAAACGCTTGTACAAACACACAGATGAGCAGCCCACTTGATATAGGTTGCCCACTGTGCCTCATTTGTACTTTTTGTTGAATTGGCGATTCTTCGAGTATCAAGGCACTCCCTTTATTTTCCACAATGTTTAGCCTCGGAAGGCCACTGCAAAGATAGCTGTTTTTTGGCTTATATTCATCAATACTTTATTTTAATTGGCACAAAATTTTATTTGATCAGTATCTTCCAATCTAAAATTTGTTTGGTTAAAAGCCCACAAATCCCCCCTTTCTCTTTTCATAATTATAAGTGGTATATCGCCTGCATGCATGAAAACTTTGGATTTAGTATTTGGATCAAAAACTTCCAAGCCTCGAATATTATTCCACTTAATTTCAGCATAATTCTTAGTTCCGGAGCTAACAGGCTGATAAGCTGAAGGAGGATAAGTCGGCTCTCCCCCTTTGTTAAACATATACACCTGACTTTCGGTTGAGCCAGGAGTCGTTATTTCAATTCTCAGAGTGTTGATTTTGGGAGCAGCTTGTGCCAAATTAACTGTAGCTGTTTTATTGGTTCCATCTTGCTTATAAGTGGCAGTTCCAGTTCTGCTATTATTATTAGGATTTGGTTCTGCAACGACTCTGGTATCTGCAACATTAAACCCAGAAGAACCTGTAACTGTCCATGGAACATTTTCCTGGGTTGTTGTTTCGACTCCGTTTATAACTTTTTGTCGATAAGAAGAAACTGTAACATATTTAGTTTCGCCACCAGATGCAAAATTTAACACGGAAGGTGAAACGGTGAAGTAATAATTCCAAGTTACTACATATGCACTTTGAGTTACAGTAACTTCCTTATATACCGTACCCATAGTTGCTCTTACTACTACAATTCTTGGATTAGGTGTAGGATTCTCGGCTACTGTTAAAATATTACCAGATAAACTGAATCCAGTTACTGCAGTAGGTATACTTAAAGTAGGAGTACCAAATTCCTTTGGAGCTGAACTGGTAGCTCCTGAAGACCAATGGTTAGTTCTTGGTGCCTGAGCCCCTGCATTGATTTCGGATGTACCTCCTTGCTCGGTAAGAGTAGTTGGATTAGCAAATATAGAAACTACCCAAGCTCCCTGAGTAACATTTACTATCTGGTTAGCTGCCTGGTATACATCTACAGATTTCGAAGCAGATTTACCATTCTGAGATAATGTAAGGGTTCTACTACCCAACCTGGTTCTTGCTTTTTGTGTAGTACCAAGATTAGAACCTGATATTGCATTACTCCAATTTACTGTAGCCCCAGAAGTAATTGTACCACCATCATTGGTTTTACCATTCCATCCCCATGGTTGAGAATAAGAATATGTAAATACTCCCGAAGTTCCACCTGCAGCGGGTATATCGGCAATTCCACTGGTAGGATTTATGGTAATATCGCCATAAGTTTGTGTACCTGCGGCTTGGTTAAAGGTAACAGTAAATTTCTTACCGGATTCATTTTGGATATAGGTCATTGAATGAGACCTTGAACTTAAACTTTTGTTCTCTTGTGCCGACCAGGATTCATTGATATTTATTAACCAACTGGGCAAACCTGTATTGGTAAATGGTATCTGAACTAAGTTTCCATAAGTATGATTATTTCTATACTCTTGACGAGTAGAAGTGATATCCAGTATTTTATTAGCAGAACTAATACCTCCAAGAGCATTAAAGTTTATTCCGGTATCTTTACTACTGAAAGTATATTCGAATCTCTGAGAAGCTGCTGCCTGAGAAACAGCACCATCAATAGATTTTCCTGATTCTGCCTGAGTAAAGGTTACAGACCCATACCTTTCCTGGGTATTAAGATTTTCTGTAGCTTTTAAACCATTATTAGAATAAATCCAATCAGGATGTGCAGATAAGTTGTAAGATACCGGAATAACTCCAGATTGGGCAACCCCATCCAGGTATTTTTGTTTTTGGGTAACCAAATCGAAACCAGCAGGAGTTGGAGCTCCACCCAAAGCAGTGAAGTTTAGAGTCTTATTAGTTAATTCCAGAATATACTTATAAGTTACCTTATGTATATCACTAAGCTGTATAGTTTCATTATCGCCATAGGAACTAGCATTGGAAATTTCCAAGCCTATGTAAGATTCTCCTGTTCCTGTAGGAGAGAGTGCTAACAATTCAGCCTTGGTAGGGCATTCATTTGAATCCTTACCAAGGCCTACTTTAGTTTTGACAGCACTCCAAGTTGCTATCTCTCCCATATTAATCCAAGTTTGTGAATAAAAGTTTCTTTTCCAATTCTTCGATTCTTGCCTTCAGAAGTTTGATACCTTCGATTGCCAGAACCGACATCTTAGAATAATCTACCTCTTTAACCACTACATAAGTTTCTCCATCCTTTTCGATTGTTTCGAAGACTTCAGGATTAGGTACAGTATCGGATTTAACCGTATTCTCAGAAACTAATTCTGGGAAATGTTTTTCAATTGCCTGAGCAATAGTACCTATATCATGACTACCTCGAATTATGAATGAATCGGTAGGTATAGAGCAAATCTCATCAAGAGTATGTTCCAAAGGTTTGATGAAGGATTTAAGTCTTTCATCGGATTCCTTCCATAACCCAGAAGGAGCAGATACTTTCTTAAATACAATCTCAGAATTAGTTCCCATTCCCAACTGGTCTCTGGTTACATTGTGAGGATTAGATTTATTCTGAGTATGGGTATTTAAGTTAGCTTGTGCATTTGTACCTGCAGCCTTAGCATCTGCAATAGCAGATGCCTGAGCAGTAGATACTGGTTTATCTGCATCTGACGTATTGTTAACATTACCTAAACCTACCTGAGCTTTGGTTACTCCATGGGGATTAGATTTGTTAGCAATATGAGAATCTACCTTAGCATTTACATTAGTATCTGCTTGAGCTCGGGTTGCAGTTTCATCCGAGATTAACTTTTCTACTCTATTGATTTCACCTTTTCGGTTATCTATTTCTTCATACAGTTTACCATCAGTAGCCTGGATTCTTCCCTCTAGATTATCAACAGCAGCAGTCATTCTGTCTTCTAGCTCTTTGAAATTAGCTGAATCGGCTGCCTTTCTATCGGATATTTCTTTATTGATAGCCGTAGTTAATTCAGCTTTAGCAGTTGCAATAGCCTCGTTTCTATCCACTACTTCCTGAGCTATATCATTAGCCAATTCTCCTTGAACACCTGAAATTGCAGCTTCCCTTGCAGCAGTTTCGGCAGCAATTTGATTAGGTAATGTGGTGTCAAGTTTAACCTTATCTGCAGCAGCCATAACACCGGCTTTAGTAGATGAAGCAGCAGGAATATCTAATCCTTGAATACCTGTACCATCGGACTTTTCATATCGGATTGTAGCTTTAGAAGTATCCGTAACAATATCGGTTAATCGTATAGGATTAAAGGCTTTAAGAGCATTAAGATTATCCGTAGTGGTTTTACCTTTTGCTCCATCATAAGCAGTACCAGTGATTTCACCGATTACTACTCCACCAGAAACAATAGGTGCCCAGGTAGTACCAGTCCATCTAAATTGATAGGTGGGTTCTCCCTCAGTTACATTTTGATAAATCTTTCCTGCTTCCCCAACTATTGTTCTAGTATGGTCTAGATTCTCAAATAAGGCAATATTAGAAAGTTCTCCAGTAGGGGATTTATCATAGGTAGCATATACATCGATTACATCATCTACATATGAGGGTAATTGATTAGCAGGTACTTTTCCGTTTTCATCCAAAGAAGCTAACCCATTTGCCTGAGCCTTAGTTGCAATGAATTCATCTAAGGCATCCTGAACTCCCTGTATATTTCTAGTTAATTCGGTTTTCAGAGTAGCATCTGCATTAGTTCTTGCCGTTACCTCCTGGTCAATACGAGTACCGAGAGCAGTATCGGCATTAGTTCTGTCAGTTACCTCTTTATTGATAGCCGTGGTTAACTTGGTATCTAAAGCAGTATCGGCAGCTTTACGATTTTGTACTTCAGTTGCAATAGTACCTTCTAAGGTAGTCTTAGTAGTATTAATCAGTTCTTTCAGTTCTGTTTCCAATTCTGAGGCATCTGTTCCAAGAGCATCAATCAAACCCTTCAATACTTTACCTTGGTTTGCACTTAAAGGTAACTTAGCATTACCTGTAGTTAGGTTATTAACTACATCTCCTTCAATAAGAAGTCTACCAGTTCTTATGAAAGATATAGACCAAGCACCTTGAGCAGTTCTCTTGAATTCTCTGTAAAACTCATTACCAGCCGATTCATACATAAGTCTCAGAGTGATATCTCCAGTAGTAGGACCACTAAGCTGTAAGCTCAATCTGAATTGCTGATAGGAATTGTTACCAGTATCCACCAATATATAAGGACGGTGTGTAGTGTTTGTTGCAATTTCTTGCAATAATCCATTAGTAAATACTGCTGCAATCTCTTCTGAAGTTGCCTGGGAAACCAGACTAAATGCTGCTGCAGGAATAATGATTGGTTCTAATTGGGCATCCAATTTCTTTAAGGAATCAACCACATTTACGGAACCTCCCATATAATTGGTATCGGAAAGTGTAGGCATCCCAAAAGTACTAGTAAGACCTACTGAAGATTTTACCCTGTTGAATTTAGAGTTGGTATCTGCCTTATCTACTTCAATACGTTTCTGTACTTTACCAAATGCAGCTGAAGCCGTATCGGTTGCCTTTACATCCAAGTCTGTAGGAGTATTACCTTCATTCTTTTCGTACCCATCCAACTTAATGTCTGTACCATTCAATACGGGATTTGAATCCAATCTGTGAGTATTGATAGTATGAGCATTGGTAGCATCAATATTATCCTGCAAAGTCCCATCGGCTGCCTTTCTCTCGGTTTTCTCAGTATCGATATTTCTCTGAAGAGTAGTATCTGCAGCTTCCCTTGCATCTTCTTCATTATCGATACGAGTATCCAATTCTCCATCTGCTGTAGTACGGTCTGATATCTCTTTGTCCAATTTAGTTTGGAGAGCAGTGTCTGCATTAGTTCTATCCTGGATTTCCTTGTTAACCTTATTATCAAGATTGGTATCGGCTGCCTTTCTTTCTGAAGTTTCCGTATCTATACGAACTCCCAATGCAGTATCAGCAGCACCTCTAGCAGCAGATTCGGCATCAAGATTATCCTGAAGTTCTTTATCAGCAGCTTTACGTTCTTCAGTTTCAGTAGTAAGAGCCTGATTAGTATCAGTAATCAAACCTTCTACTCGAGTAATCTCTGCCTTACGTGCAGCTATCTCGGTTTCAAGCAAAGCCTTAACTTCCAAGTAAGAACCCGAAATATTGTTTTGAATACCCTGGATTAATTCCAGGTTTCTCTGGATATTTGCCGAGTTCTGATTGATAAGAGCATCTTGGTTATTTGCTCTTGCCAACAATTCAGTACGAGTTTCAGTAACGTAGGTTCTTAAATCCTCTACTATCTTGGTAAGCTTAGTATCTAGAGTTGTAAGCTTAGTTTCCAAAGCTTCATCACCAGATACCCGATTCCGAGTTTCAGTTTCAATCTTTGCAGTTAACTCCGTAAGTTTCTGAGTCATTGTAGTTGCAAAGTTTGGGTCGTTACCCAAAGCATCTGCAATTTCCTTCAAAGTATCAAGAACCTCTGGAGCTGAGCCAATGATTTTCTGAATTGCAGCTTCTACTTGTTCAGCAGTCTGGAATTCTGAATCATTCAATAACTCAGATACTTTAGTAATGTAGTTAGCTTTCTCTTGAATACCGTTCAATTTTACCAAAAGAAGATCTGTAAAGTCATTTGAAGAAAGTACTTTACCATCTACCTTGTCTACCTTCTTAGATTCTAATCCTTGAATAGCAGTAGTACGGTCCGAAACTTCCTGAGCTAAGGCATTATTAATAAGGGTATCGGCATTTTTACGGTCTGTTACCTCTTTATCAATATTTACCTGAAGTGCTGCATCACCTGAAATACGAACATTAGCCTCATCAGAGATACTCTTAGTTAAGGCATTTACCTCATCTTTGTGATTGGCAATAGCCGTATTCAAGTTTGCCTGGATTGCATCCTCTTTGGCAATAGCTCTTTCCTTTTCTACATTGATAGCTGCAGTATTAGCTTCTACCTTTGTTTTGAGTTCATTTACCTTTTCATTTGAACCGGTTTCCAATGAATTAATACGGTCGCTCAAAAGTTTATTTGCAGCTTCCCGGTCTTTAATTTCTTGGGTTACTTTTCCTTCTACTCTAGTAATTTCACCAGAGATAGTTTGGTTAAGCCCCGATATCTGACCCTCTATTTTGGTTTCCAATGCAGCATCTGCCGATTTACGGTCTCCAACTTCTTTATCAAGATTTACTTGAAGGATTTGGTCTGCTGCTTTTCTTTCGGCCTGTTCTGTTCCCAGGGCAATATTCGTATTATCAATACGAGAACTGAGGTTACTGTCACCGTTAGTACGGTCTACAATTTCCTCATTAATCATATCTTTAACCTCTTTGTAGTTATCACCTACAGTTTTAGTTACAGCCGTGATTGCTTCTGAGTTCTTCTGAATGTTAGCTGCATTAGTAGCAATTGCCGTAGTATTGGCATTTACTTGAGCAGTAAGTTCATTCTTAACCGTATTGATAGCATCCTGAATAGACAAAGCCAAATCGGATACTCTTTGATTAAGAGTAGCGATATTCTCAGTATGTGTTGCATCTGCCGCTTTTCTATCAGTAGCCTCTTTATTGATATTAGCTTGCAGAGTTGCATCGGCATCTTTACGGTCTTGGATTTCCTTAGCCAGGTTATCCTTAACTACATTCAAGGCAGTATCACCGATAGAAGTCTGAGCATCTACATACTCTTTAAGTTCGGTCTTAAGAGCAGCATCAGCTTCTTTACGTTCAGCTACCTCAGCATCAATATTTCCCTGGAGAGCAGTATCTGCATTGGTTCTATCCTGAATTTCCTGATTTACCTTCTCAGTAATTGCTGCCAACTTCTTAGTGATAGTTGTAACGAAGTTAGGGTCATCACCTAAGGCTTTGGCAATCTCTTCCAGAGTGTCAAGTACTTCTGGTGCAGAACCAATGATTTTCTGAATTGCAGCTTCTACATCAGCTTCGGTTTGATACTCAGCATCATTTACCAATTGTGATACTTGAGTAATATAATTAGCATGCTCTTCAATGCCATTCAACTTCTGAAGTAAGATATCAGTAAAGTCATTCTTAGACAGGGCATAACCCTCTCTCTTATCTACCTTACTTTCTTTAAGGGCATTATCTCCTGCAATACGAGCTTCCTTTTCAGCTTCTACTGCAGCAAGTACTTCACCCTTATCGGTATTAGTTCTTTCAGATAGAGCAGTAATCTTCTGGTCAAGGATTTGGTCCTGAGCAGTACGGGTTGCCGCCTCTGAATCAATTTGCCCTTTAAGAACTTGGTCTCCGGATTCTCTTACTTGAGCTTCCTTATCAATATTGGTTTGAAGAGTGTTATCGGCATTAGTTCTGTCAGCAACTTCTTTAGTCAAACCATTCTGCAATGTTTCATCGGCAGCTTTACGATTGGTAACCTCTTCTGCAAGTTTACTTTCAAGAGCAGCATCACCAGATTGACGAGTAGAGATTTCCTCGGTTAAGCTTTGACGAATTCCTGCATCCTGGTTTTCTCTTAATTGAGCCTCTTCGGCAATCTTCTGAGTAAGTTCTGCTTTGTCCTGAATATGGAGAGTAGTCATCTGGTGCATATCTTCCACCAGTTTATCATCTCCAGCCTTACGAGCCTCTGCTTCTTTATCTACCAGGTCCTTAGCATAAGCTTTAGCATCTGCCAATGAACCAGTAGTTTCATTACGCAAGTCGGCAATATCTGCAGTGTTCTTATCAACCTTAGCCTCCAGCTTGTCGATTTTATCTACCAAAGCAATACGGATATTATCAATCTTCCCCTTGAGTAAATCCACGGCTTTGAGCAAAGCATCATTTACCGCAGTAATTCGAGAACCGAGTTCGACTTCTTTTTCTTTTGCTCGGTTAACCTCAGTAGTCAAATCATTACGAAGGTCGGTAAGTTTATTTGTGATATTAGTTGCAAAGTTTGGGTCATTTCCTAAGGCTTCTGCCAACTCCTTAAGAGTATCCAGAGCATCACCAGCACCGTCAACCAAATCACTAATCATTTTCTTAACTTGTTCTTCAGTTTGAAACTTAGAGTCATTTTCTAACTGAGAAACTTTTGTAATATAATTGGCTTTCTCCTCGATTCCATCCAACTTATTTTTCAGTTCATCGGTGAAATCATTTTTCGATAAGTCATATCCCTCTTTCTTATCAACCTTGTTTTTGATAGAAAGAACGAAGGCCCAGAATTCATTAAGAGTTCCAGCAAAGCCAGCAGTAACAAAGTCATCATAGTAACCTTGTAATAGCCGCTGGTCAATTTCCTCGCAGGTGTAATATTTACTTACATACATATAGGTTTATATATTTAAGGGTTAATTAATAGGTTGTTTACCCAAGAACAGTTCAGTATTATTACCTCTGAATGGTTCTCCTTCTGAACCACAGAAAGCATTCATGGGTATTTCTGGATTATCTGGGTCTACGTCTCCGCTATCCTCAACATCACCTCTGATTATTGCATAATCTGGTAATCTATTGACTCTGAACTTCATAGTTTGCCCAATACCTGGATGAGGTATTATCTTATCCCAAAGGTCTCCGAAATAATCTTGAAAGCAAGAAACGTATTTATCACCAGTCATGGATTGCATGGCTGTAATATCATTTCCTTGCCCTTTCATTTCAACATGTATTCCGCATATACCATGTAGGATTACCATATTACTATCGAACCAAATCCCATTTTGGGTTTCAATTCGAGTCCATCGTAATTGTAACATCTTTGCCATATACGTTCATTTTTATTCTACAAATTCGATTTTGGTATCTCTATCTCTCTTGAGAATGACCATGAACACCAATGCTTCGTCTTTGGCTTGGGCAACTTGTGTATCTCCTGCAGGTTTATAAGTAATACCGTTAATTACGAACCTATCCTCAGACCAGTTAAAATCCCAATAACCTTCTGGAGTTAAGTATCCCAGGTTTTCTATATAGGATTTTGTAACTAGTATGGATAGATTCTCATCATCGAGTTCTCCAGTGATTGTGGCTTTATTGATAGGCCAGTTTCGAAAGGCATTGTAATAACAGAGAGCCTCGATGGGTATATTATAATATTTAGGGATATAATCTTCTCCATGACTTAGGAGTTGATTTACATTCTTTGCCCAAGTTATAGTTTGCCTTCCAGCATCTATATCCAAGAAATCATTGATAATCTTCTTGTATCTATCCCAAGAACGATTCTTTACCATTCTATGAGGAGTCTTGGTCATCTTTTCTTGATTAAGGTTCTACCATTTCTTTTTACTGGTACACTTGGATTAGGTCCATCCAATATACCGGGTCTTCTTCTGTCAACTACTCGAGGAACTACTAACTTACTAACTGGTGCACAGAATGGTAAGTAGATTTCCAATCTCGTAGCTAACATACAAAGTCTTTGTTTTAATTCGTCTATGACACCTCCAGGTTGCAAAGCTTGTGAGAATGTTTTCCATAATGAAGATGTTGAATCTGAAAGCATATCATAGTACTGTACTTCAGTAGGCCCAGTAGTGATTTGTTTAATCCTATCACCTCGGGTAAGTTCTGGTTTCGAACTACCATCTCCCGCTTGTTCTTTGGTTGATGTTAGTTGACTAAGGTATTCTCCGGTACTCGTTAATAAATTAAGGAGCTTGACATTTAGATAATCCCAGGCTGCCAACTCCATTATTAATTGGTTTTCTAGAGCTTCATACATTAATTCATCATTATATTTATCCAAGGGAATACAATGATTTACTAGTGGTTGGATATATAATTGCCATTTAGTTATGTACATCTCCTTCTCTTCCATGGTCATGCCATCGGAGATTTCTGAAGGGATTAAATAATTAATGAGGTTATATATACTGTCCGTTAATGTAGTAACAGCCTTTGTATTTACAATTACTAATTTGGTAGCAGAAAGATTAAGTCCATCGGAGTTTGTGATATTCAAGGCTACTGTATAAAATCCGGACTTTTCATAAGTGTAAGTTGGTTGCTTAACATCGTAAGCGGACCCCTTATCATCACCAAAGTCCCAGTCAAAAATGGCCTTGGCTGGGACTTTGCTTAGTACTCTAAATGAAACTTCCAGACCATTCGTAGTAGCTACGAAGTCTAGATTTTCCATGATGAATTATTTAGATTGTTCTTCGAACTCTTCCAGCAATGCCTGAACCAGGGTTACCGGAGTATCATTCTTCTCGGCTACGATTTCGTGGCGAGCAGCAATGAGAGTGAGTTCTTCAAGAGTGTAGGCTTTTGCAATCTTTGCAACTTCCATACCCTTTTCAAACTGAGCCGTCAGTTTCTTTTCCAGCTTGTCCAAATCATTAGACGAATATTTCTCTACTTTGTTTTTATCAGCAATCATCCGAAGATGACCAGAGTTCAAAGCCATTTGGATTTTCTTCGAACCAAATTGACGGAGAGTAAGTTCTCTTTCTTCTCCTCTTGCGATTGTGATACCAGTTGACTGGTCATGAAAACTGTAAGCTTTAGCTCCTACAGTTACCTTTATTTTTTCACTCATAATCTACTAAGTTTTTAGATGTTTTAAAATTGGGATAGGGTCCTCGCAAAACCCTATCCCATTCGAAATTAGAACTGTGTAAAATAAAACCGGGTTTACTCCAGGTTAACCATCAAGTACGGGTCGATGTTCATGAAGTCTGGGAATCCAGCTTCAGAGAACTTCTTATTCGCAGACAAGATAAGTGCAGCATCCTGATACATCTTAGAGAAGCCAGTAGTCAAGCTTGCATAGATTGCCTGAGTCTGGTTGGAAACGATTCTTTCGGATTCCAACATCAACTGCTTAGCAGTAAGCTTAATCAAGGCAGCCGTTGTATCAATCAGCAGAAGGCCTTGGTCCGGAGTTCCCGGATGGATGTAGAAGTTGGCATTCTTAGGTACCGGTGATTTGATGTTGAGTGTAGCTTCAGTAGTACCTGAATGACGGTCTTTAAATTCTGGCAGGTTCAACATTTCGATAGCTTGGTCTTCTCCACCAATCATTGTAGTGAAGTTACGTCCCATACGAGCAGCACGTACCCAGATATGGAGAAGGTCCTTATATGTGATACCATTGGTTGTTTCGTATACACCAATAATCGGAGCAGATTCTGAACCATCCGGTTTATTACCATTGATAACAACGTCCATAGCCAATGTATCCATTGCATAACCCAGCTGAACACCGAAGTCACGAAGGTAGATTGCCAATACATCGAGAGAAACGTAGTTACGAACTTCATCAGTAAGTTTAAAACCTTTACCGATTTTAAACAGAGAAACTGATTTCTGTCCAAAGCTTACATCTCCCAATGGGATGGTTTCTGCCTCATTAACCTTAGCCGGTGCAGCATCGGACATGTTAATCATCGGCATGATAGCAGTCAATCCATTGATAGACTGGTCAGATGCGATAATCTCCGGATAGAACGGAGCTTGGCGCATACCCAAAGTAATTGCAGAACGAATGATTTCCGGAACAATCCAACGAACATCTTGCTGAGGCATTGTGAAGATGTTTTCCATTGTATCGATTTTCGGATTGATACCAACCTTTTCGAACAATTCAGCTTCTGTAATTCCCCACTTACCTGTAGCAAGTTCACCCAGAGTAACTTCTACCGGCTTTTTATTCTGGGCTCCCTGACGGAAAGCATCCAGCTGACTTACCATTTGAGGAAGTTCTTTGATAAAGTCTTCCTTCTTCAGTTTTGAAATATCAACTTTTTCCATAATGTCTTTTCTTCTTATTTAATAAGTACTTGGATTAACTCGTTTGCTTCGTCTGCCGGAGTAAGAGCAATGAAAGGAGTTGTTGAGGTTGCCTGGTTTGCTTTTACAAAACGGTCATTTAGCAAATCTCCAGAAGGGATTACATAACCAGCAGTAAGAGTAGCATTTGATACCCAATTACAAATCATGTAACCTTCCATGGCAACTGTAACTTCTACAGGGAAGTTATGCTGGGCACGGTAAGCCGGATTGATGTTATCAGTAACAGCAACTCCCAAATATACTTCAATATCAGCAGCTTTAAAAGGGAATATGAGGCCAGTTTCATCAATTGCTACCGGCATACCCTGAACGATTGTTTCTCCTTCTTTTACATTGAAGGCTTGGTGCAATTTGTGAGATTCACTTTTGTAAATCACCGCTCTTGGAGTCTTTTCCCCAAAGAGAGTCATTGCTTGGTTTTTGTTTACGATTTTCGTCATAACAGTGATATTTATCGATTATTTCTTTATTTGAACTTACTCTTGTAGATGTCATCAAGAACATCGGAAGTAGATCTTTCAGCCAATTTAGTTTTATCCTCAGACTGGGTTCCTGATTTTTCATCAATTTCCTGAGCTGAAGAAGCACGGCTTACATCGTGAGAACCGCAGCTTGCGCATACCATTGGGAACTTCTCTTCCAAACGAGCCTGATAGTCTTTCTGGAGAGAAATCAAAGTAACCATGCCAGTAGTTTCGGCATTCAACATAGTGATGATAGTTTCATCGGCTTTGTCACCCATCAACTTCTTATAAGTACCTACGGCATTTTCACGGAGAGAAGCAATGTGATTTCTTCCTACTGTTGCCATTTCCTTCAAGTTTGCTACTTCAGCATTCAGATTATTAATCTGTTCAGTAAGAGAAGATTTCTCTGTAGTCAGATTATCAACCGTAGTCTGAAGACTGTTTTTGGATGATACCAAGCTTTGAATACATGAGATAACTTCTTCCTGAGTCATCTCTTTACCTTCTGCAAGGGATAGCATGTTATCCCCGAAAAGCTTTTCAAGAAATTCTTGCAATTCTTTGTTCATATTCTCTTTATTATTATTTTGGTTTTCTTGGTTATCAATTAAAGAATCCTGAGTATCGTCCTTTTCTTGAAACTCTGAGAGATCTGTTTTGTAGTCAGTAAAGAAATACTGTTTGGACTTGTCATCCCTATATTCCTCATAAGAAGCCCAGGTTCTTTTTGCAAAAGTAGGATTAACAATTTTACCATCTGAACCAATCTTTTGGGCAAATGAATCAGCACCATGGGATACTAATGAAGTTTCCAAATAACGAACTACCTCAGTAACTATTCTACGTACCATCTCTCCCTTAGAATCATAGGTACCAAGCTTCTGGTAGAATTCACCATCTTCCATTCCTGGATGAGATTTATCCCACTTGAACTGTACAGTTACTGAATTACTGTGGATTGAAGGAGGTTCCATAAGGATTCCTCTAGCAATTCTTGGATTTGCCTTACCATCAATCTTCAGAATACCATTGATACCTGCAGGAATAGTGAAGTGTCCATCTTTATAAGATTCTTGCCACATCACTTGAGATACAGCCCCGATTGCATTACCAATGTTTGTTTCATGGTCGCAGTTTACGGTTTGACCAAGTAACAGTTTCATTGATGCCTTTAGTACTCCATTTTGACTAAAGTCAGTAGGATTCCAATTCTTAGATACAATCGTTTCTGAAAGTAATCTAAACATCGGTTCGATAAATTCTTCGTCCTTAGGAGTAAGTTCAGATTTATCAAGGTTAGGATAATAAGTATTGTAATCTATATCACCTCCCCAAAATCCAAATTGAGCAATAGAGTCTGGTGTTGGAGTCTTCCACTTATAATAATTCTCGGAGAAAGCCTGGGCTCCAACGGATTCTGGGATATACCCAGCCATTATTGTATGCCCTTGCCCAATCACCATTGAATCAAGATGCTCTTTGTTTTTCTTTGTAAATTTTTTACTCATCTTGCTTTAGTATTTTGGTCTCCTCGAGAAGGAGCCGGATTAGTTTTATCTCTTGACCTACGAGCAGATTGATTCTTATCAGCCTGCCTTTGTTTCTTCTTAGTACCTTCTTGAGGGTCTGAATTACCACCTTTAGCAAACTGGTCTTCAAGTGAAACTCTTGGTTCATCCTCATCAGGAGAATCATATCCCATTGCCCAAGCATATTGGTCTTGGCTAATGATACCAGCTTTGTACAACAAATCCAAATTCTGTATCTTGTATTGAAGACCTTGTTGAACTTTAACTTCATCGGAGATAGTTGAAGTCCCCCATTGAATCTTTATCCCCTTGTTATTAAAGCCAGCCAGGCGCAGTTCTAGAGAATAAAGAAAATCTAATACATAAGTTACAAGCATTTGTAGATTCTTTAACTGGCTGATTAATTTAGATAGCATTATCCCCGTTGCTCCTTCACCAGTTGTTGAACTAACTCCGATAAGATTACCATTAACTCCCAAACCATTGGCAACTGATTGCTGATTCATGTTCCAGGGTTCCTTGATGTTACCTAATTCCTTAGTGGTAGAGTTAAGCTTAAACTCATGGTCATCAATGTAACCAGTTACAATTCCATCTTTCATACCATCCCTAAGATTTCTTTTTAGGTCTCTTAGGTTTCTTTCTAGTCTAGCTTCATATTGCCTTACACTTTCATTACCAGATTGGTCAGGTTTAGCCATCTTAGCTTCCAAGAATCCTACCATACCGCAGACTTCCATGATATGTTTAAAGTTTACCCTCATATCATGTTGTCCCTTTAATGAATCCAATGCTGCCATGAACGGTGGTATTCCGTATGGTTCATCGGTATCATTATACATTGCTGCATATACGTAGGTCTCTGGGTTAAGCTTAATATAATCCTGATGCTTTACGAAGTAATTCTTGTTCTTTTGATAAGGAGAGTATACTCCATTGTTTTCCCTTTTGAATACAATGTTCTCAGGTCTAAGGAATAGGATAGTATCCAAACCTTCCAGCTTTTCATCAGGAACTCCTTCAACAGAAATAGCTCCGCCAACAAGACATTGTACAATCATCTTATTAACCAAGCCATCTATTCCAGCAGTATACCTTGACCATTTCTTAGTTTTCTCAGCCAAATGTTTCCTCATCTTATCTGCTTCTTCATCCGTATTATTAGGGAATGTTACTGTATGCCCAGTATTGGTTAACTTAAACATATCCTGCAAAGCAATGCCCATATCCGGATTTACTTTATATAAATCTCGAATTAGAGGTATTACTTCAACACGAAAAGAAGGGTCTACCATTGCAGTAATACCCTTTAATGAGCTGATAAGAGATTCATCTTCATCGACTGAAACTCTACCAGGAGAAATAGTAGAAGGTTTTGATTTCTTCTCCTCTTTGTAGGGTTCTGGAGGTGGGTCCTTCTTTCTTCCCCAACTCCAATTAAAGTTGAACTTCTTTTTCATTTTGGTTGTACAATTACGTTAGTTTTTCCTTTCCTTATGTGATTACATATAGCTTTACCAAATATGGAGTCATCAGAATAGACATCACCTTCAAGGTCTACATCTACTGCTGAATTGTTAGCTCTATGTTTACCCATTGCAACTGGCCTACCCAAACCATCATATATGAAGGTATATGCTTCTTGAACAAAGAATGGGTCCTTACAAGTGATATTATCTTCTCGTATATCTTGTTCTAAGCCTTCAATGATTACTGAACGGTTCCTTTGAGTAGTTAACCATCCAGGAGATTTATCCATCTCAGGTCTAGATTTACCTTTCTTCTTAAGCATCTTTTGGTAGTAATACAGTTTAGGATATCCTTCATCTTGAAGTTTAGAGGTTACTGCCAATCCAACATCGTTTGATTCTGGAGCAATAGTTGCAAAGTTAAATAATTGACCAGTATCTCCCAGTAATCTGGCATACTTATCTACTGATAACCTGCCTTTAAATACTGCTTGTTCTTCTCCAGCTTTATCCATACAAGTGAAAGCAGAGTAGTCAGTTGCTCTACCAGTAGAAACGTCAGCACCAATAAAGTATTCCTTGTTATCTTCTGGTTCGCAGAATTGTCTATACTGACCATTAAACCTTTTTTTAAGAACTGGATAATCACTAAGGCAGTCTTCGATTGCCTTAATATCAGACAGGTCGAAGACTGTATTTCCAGATGATAAGAAGTCACCATCAATTTCTTGTGCAGTTCTTTTGGTTCCCAAGGCAGAAGACATTTCATTGTACCAATTGATATCTCGTTCTGGGTGCATTTGCCAATACAATCGAAGTGGGTTAAATGGGTTTCCTCCAGCAATTGCATCTACCCAAGTAGAGTGATAAAAATTACCAACTCCGTAGGGAGTAGAATTGATGATAGCAGCCCCTCCCGTTGATAGGGTAGGG
>ULRW01027382.1_pt1 | contig 35595 bp, 42 predicted proteins | sample 1955581 | NCBI WGS metagenome assembly ULRW01 (sample SAMEA4835687, study PRJEB28245) | human gut metagenome | biome: gut microbiome; material: fecal sample | place: Denmark | collected 2008 | reverse complement strand
TTTTCGTTTGCACCACCTTCGATTCTTTCCTTAACGATTTATCAATTTCATTAAATATGAATTTTATCTTTCTCAAGTGGATACAGATATGTAATCGGATTTTGTGCCGATTGATTAAGTTTCAATCCAGCTATCGACTTTCCTAAATAGAATTCTTCATTCTCATCAAGTGGAAGTCCATGTTCGTATCTTTCATCCACGAAGAACACTCTGTTTTCAGTTTTTGGTGTAAGAACAATATCCTGCCTTGGGAGTTTGTCCTTTGCCTCTTTGCATACAAACCACTCTGATGGCTTATACACGGCAACAATCAAAGAGTTGTAAACACCGAAAACATACTCAACAGTTTTAACTTTTTCCTTTGATGCTCTCCAAACACCACGAACAGCATCATATAATACCTTCTCATCCATACCTCTCTGGTAGAGTCTATTTATTTTGATGATAAGTATCCTGTGCCTGATGTCTTTTTCTTCAAGCGGAGCAGCACCGTTTATTCTTACATACTCATCAACCGATAAAGCCTCCGCAGAATGGCGTCTGGCAACAATGTTTGTAAGTCCCGCATTACCAACATAGTTGAAAGCATTAATCAGTGAAGCCTCTGCAGCAAATGCCTCTTCTTCGGTTAAGTTTGAATTGATGATTATTTTCTCAACCTCAAATCCGGCATTCTTAATATCCGCAATAGTCTTCAGTTTCAACTTCTCGCTATCAGGACTGCCTAGGCTCTCTTTTTCATGTTCAAATACTCTGTTTTTAGTGCCTTTTCCAATATAGAAAATTTGCTTACTGCGCGGATCTATGAGTCCATACACATAATAATCTCCAAGTGAAAGAAGGCTCTTCTCTGAAAATCTATCCATGCATTTCTCCTAGTGTGCATTCTTTATTCCTTTGTTCGTATCCAAATCAAAGCCAACCTGCCAAAATCCCATATCTATCATTTTCATTTGTGGGTATGTCATACCTTCAACTTCCAAATCATTATAAAATTCTGTTGATGATTTAATAATCAACTCCACAGTATCCATGCTACTCACCGCCTATTCGTTACTCGTTTTTATCTGTTCTCCATTCGGAAAGACAAATGACTGTTCAAAAGTAACTTCCATCACATCAGCTATCTGTTTCAACTCCTCAAGAGTAACTGTATCTCGTTTCAGTTTCTTACCAAAGTTCTGTGGAGTCTGACCTATCCGTCTGGCAAGTTCTGAAACGCTTATATTCTTTTTATTACATAATTCTCTAATCATATCGGACGTTTTCATACACTGACCTCCATCCACCATAAACAACAATAAAATCTAAAATAATTAATTATGTTTAAATAAAAACCCGCTACCTTTCAATCAAATTAAAAATCAAAACTATCTCGTGAATGTTGTTTCGTCCATTTGAATTAAAAACCCTACTTTTAGACAATCTCTAATTAGTTTTTTTCCTTGTCTCACATCATAACCAAGTTTATTTCCTATTATATATAATAGTTCTTCGATTGAGTATGATTCACCACCATTTGGAAATAAATCCCCAATCACTTGCATAGGCTTAGATGTTAAGTTGATTTTTTTCTTTACACCGTATGGTGAGCCATTTCTCCAAAATATACTATCTTTAGCAAGTTCTCTTTCTTTATTTCCATCAGACTTATCATAGGCATAAACAAATCGTAACGAACAATATCTTGATGCAATGATCGGGTATAAATATTCTTGTGTTTGTCCTGATTTGTATTTAAATCCACAATCTTCTTTAAACTGGTTTACGTAATTTTCGTCACCATCGGATCTAACCTTGAGATGATGTAAGCAAGCTATATCATATAATATTTCTTGTCCTATTGCTTTTTCTTTTCCTACATTTAAAAGCTCATCTACGCCAGTTTCTTTGTTTTCTCCGTGCAAAGTCCAAATACCCTCTACACTCATATAGTTCTCAAGATTAGAAACTACAATATTTCCATTTTTATCCTCCTCATAAATGATTTCACCAATTTTCAAGTTATTTTCTCCTTTATAGGCACTAATTTAGGTATGTGTTGCTGTCTTGATAAATTAATCTATTCCATATTATAAACCATTTGGTTTACAATTACAATTGCAATTTTCTCAACACTTCATACTTGTAAATTCTTTATGAACGACAAAAACACCCTGCATTACTGCAAGGTGCAAATTTGTAAGTCTTATTATCTTTTAAGTGTAATACTTGTTCCGACTTGAAGGTAATTTCAATTCTGTCCGGGAATACTACAATCTTCTCAATCATTCTTCTTACAAGCTGTTCATCATATTCTGTAATCCGGCTTGTCTGCTGCTCAAGGAAGATTCGCATTTCTTCAATTCTGTCCATCAAGACATCTCGTTCTGCCGACTTAAGGATTAAGGTAGATTTCTTTGTACGAAGGTCATCTATCTCTTCTGCTATCTTATCAATCCTATCCTGGTCACCGACAGCCTTTACAAGTTCTTCTTGTAGCTCTGCAAGCCTTGAATCAATGTATTCTGTGATAACGTATTTATCATCTAGCAGAACCGATTCAACATTCTTCTTAAGTTTCTCAAGCATTATATCCCTACCACCAACTCTAACTGGTTCTGTTCACAATAGGCAGTTATTTCTTTAATACCTCTGTCTAAGTGCTGTTCTCTTGTACTTGTACGATGATATCCATATCTCTTCATTATTATTCGCTCCTTTCCTTAGTCCTGAAATGTGTACTTTTTGAAACCACAAAAAAAGGACTGCTAAACAGTCACAAAATGTATGAACATCCATTTACGGAACGTCCCAGTATTTATGTATGCTTTTGGGCACCACCTCCTTAAAAATGGGTATAAAAAAAAAAGGTGTATCTCAACCTTCTTCTCTGAAATGACTCTACTCTCCTTAATTTTCATCATAAGTGAGGCTAAGTCAATACTTACAAACTTTGAACCTATTCAAATTTATTAAGTTAGCAGCTCAACAGCATTCCTACTAGTTGATGCAATTTCTTGTAAATCTCATAAGCAGTTCTATAGTCCTCTGATATTAAACAATGATTAACATTATCCGCATCCAGAATATATACTTCTATTTTATCAATACCTGAATTAAACGCCTTTTTTATCCTGTGATTTCCATTAATCACAAATGGTTGAACAAACATATCATTCACCAAAACAATGATAGGATTATCTTCCTTGCTCTTTCGTAAAGTATCATTCATTTTTATATACTTTATATCCATATCCGATTCAACTTGACAGCACTTACAAATTACTTGCGTGTCCACACTTTGTGATTCTATAGAATTCTGTAATATGAACTCATAAACTTGATTTACATTATATTCTAAACAATCTGAACTCCAAACTTCTTCATTTAACATTAACTCTGTTTGCTCCGATTCATCTAATAAAAATTGTAAATCACATAAAGATTGTACTAACTTCAATACCTTCCGTTTTTTAAAAAAAGGAAGCTTCATTTTATGTATTGCCGACACAATATCCTTTTTATACTGTTTTTTTCGTTCTATATCATTAACATAATTTTCATGCTCATAACACATTGTTGCTAAATATCTCTGCATACCAACCTCCCAAAGCTAAATCAGCTTAAAATGCTTCAACGCATCCTTAATATACTCCACCTTCTCCTGCGGGCACTGCTTTACCTCAGGATTCCCTTTCTTAGACTTATTGTAGTTCTCGCCCATATCCAGACCACACATCCGCTTCACCTGTGCAATATAAGAAGTATGCACATTCACACCATACTTGTCATTCACATAATCCTTAATCTTCTGATAGGTAGCCTTTTCTTCTGGTGTGTAATTGCTCTCTTCATCAGGCTCCATTGTCACCTCAATTTTCGGTGTATCTTTTTTGAGGGATAATTTGACAACCGTCTCCACATGTCCGCTATGGCAGAACTGGTCAACGCCCTGCACCTTCTCCACCGCATATCCCCCGGCGGTGAGGTACTTTAAGTCGCGGGCGAGGGTGGCCGAATCGCAGCTTACGTAGACGACGCGCTTCGGAGCCATGGAAAGGATAGTGTCCAGCAGGGATTGGGCGCAGCCCTTGCGCGGCGGGTCTACGACGATTACATCGGCCGAAATGCCGTCGGAAGCGTATTTGGCCGGGAGGACATCCTCGGCGCGGCCCACATAGAATTCGGCATTGGTGATGCCGTTTAAGGCCGCGTTGGCCTTGGCATCCTCGATGGCTTGCGGAACTATTTCGACACCGTAAACCTTGCGCGCATTGCGGGCAAGGAAAAGCGAGATTGTGCCGATTCCGCAGTAGAGATCCCAGACCGTCTCGGTTCCGTGCAAGTCGGCATATGAGAGCGCAAGGTCGTAGAGGACCTTGGTCTGCTTAGGGTTGACCTGATAGAAAGAGAGAGGCGAGATTCTGTAACGGATGTCGCCGATATAATCCTCGATGTAAGGATTGCCGGCGAGGAGGCGGCATTCGGTACCGAGTATTACATTGGTGCGGCGGGTGTTATAGTTAAGCATAATCGATGCAATTTTTCTGTCATCGGAAAAAGCGAGATTCTGAAGGGCTTTAACAAGTTCAGGCTCGGCTTTAAGATGGTCACCGTTAATGACGATGCAGACCATGATCTGTCCTGTCGCGGCTCCGATGCGGATGAGAATGTGACGTACAAGTCCGGTGTGAAGTTCCTCATTGTAAGGCTTAATATTGTACTTTAACATGTGTGACTTGATTGCTGCAAGAATTCCTGCATTTATGTCACTGCCGATGAGGCAGTCGTCGCACGGAATGATACTGTGCGTGCGTCCTGCGTAAAAGCCGGTGACTATGTTGCCGTCGCGGTCATATCCGACCGGAAACTGGGCCTTGTTGCGGTAACGGAACGGCTCGTCCATTCCGAGAACCGGAGGAACCTCGATGTCTGTGAGGCCGCCGATTCTGGCAAGGTTGTTGCGGATAAGATCTGTTTTGAAGGAAAGCTGCGCCGGATATGACATCGCCATGAGCGTGCAGCCGCCGCATGCCTTGGCAACAGGGCACGGAGGTGCCACACGGTCAGGGGACGGCGATATGATCTCCATGAGACGGCCGTAACCGTAGGTTTTGCCGATTTTGGTCGCTTTAGCGATAATGCGGTCGCCTACGATCGCATCTTTTACAAAAAGAGCGTAGCCATCTATTTTGCCTACGCCCTCCCCGTTAAGGGTAATATCTTCTATTGTTAATTCGTAATCTTTGTTTTTTATAATTTCCATATCAGTACCATGTAAAATATTATATAGTGCTTCTGATGTTGCTGTCCAACATCTTGTTGAAACCAAGCCATTCCCCGGCCTGTGCGCCCGGTGCATTGAGAGCCTCCTTGAAGGTCTCAAGCTTGGCATCTATATCATCGGCATAGTGGAGCGCAACCGCCTCGATGAGCGCCGGCTTCTTAGGTGAACCATACTCGAACTCACCGTGATGCGCCAATACGCAGTGCTTAAGTTCGCGCGCAAGCACAACTGGGAAACCTTCTATCTCGCTTACCGCGCGGCCGATGATTTCGCAGCCCATAACGATATGTCCGAGAAGCTGGCCGGCATCCGTGTAATCATTCTCCGGGAACGATGACAACTCGTATACCTTGCCGATATCGTGGAAAACAGCAGCTGTTATTAACAGATCCCTGTTAAGATAAGGATAATTGTCCGCCAATGTGACACAGAGCTTCGTCACGCCCAGGGTGTGCTCAAGCAGGCCGCCGACAAAACCGTGATGAACGCGCTTCGCTGCCGAATGGCGCTTAAATTTTGCCGCAAAATCCTTATCATCTATAAAAAATCTGCGTGTGAGCTTAAGAAGATACTCGTTCTTCATACTGAGGATTATGGAAGTAAGCTCCGCATACATCTCCTCAATGTCCTTCTGTGAAGTAGGCATATAATCGCTCTCGATGTATGTGCCCTCGTCAGCCTTGCGGGCTTCCTTTATGTTAAGCTGAAGTGCGCCGTTAAAAACAGTGACATCGCCCTTGATGTCCACATAATCCATGGACTCAAATTCACGGATTCCGGCTGAGCCAAGATCCCAGATTTTACCGTCAAGGGTGCCTGTTTTATCCTGAAGGATTACGTTGCCGTATTCCTTGCCGCTCTTGGCAACCGCTATTGTCTTGTGTTTACAGAAATATACTCCCGATATTCTTTCGCCTTCTCTGAGTGTTTCAATAAATCTCATACTGTAATGTCCTTTTCTACTCAATTGATATGTGTCTATTCTACACCCAAAGTCACACGGAATACAATCTCTTTATACGAATCCCTGCTTTTTCTTTTGACAGTTACCGCCATGATGTCTCCGGAATCAGCAACATTAAGCTTATCCATGAAATCAGACATGTTCTCTATCGTCTTAGCATCAATTCTTGTAATAATGTCACCCGTCTGTATGCCGGCGCTGTATGCCGGCGAACCGACTTCAACAGCCGACACGTATAAACCTGCCGGAATCCCGTAATTATCTTCTGCGGCACTGTTTATAGGTTGTCCTTTTATTCCGAAATACGACCGGCTCCGTCCGTTAATCAGATTCTCAATAAGCGTTCTTACACCCGATGCCCGGTATCCACCGAGCAATGAATTATTCTTAGAAGTAATTTCCGTGGTTACTACCGCGATGATTTCTCCTGAGGTATTGCAGATAAATCCGTAACCGGAGATCTCGTATCTGATATCTGAGAGCAAAAGTCCGTAACCGCAGTCAGTACCGTACTGGTATCCGTGCGCATCGGCTATAATGCCGTAACCGACTGCACTTCCGTTTCCGTAAAGATTGCCGGCCGCAATCACTATATCGCCGGCCGATACTGCATCCGAATTACCAAGGCGTGCAATCGCAACCGCGTTGCTCTTGTTTCTGGAAGCCTTTACGACTGCCATACCCGACACCTCATCGCCGGCCACAAGTGTGCACTGTGCCGAAGCTCCATCAGTAAATTCTGCCGTTATGCTGTCATAACCGCCGACTGCCGAATAATCCGTGAGTATATAATATCCGCTATCATCCCCGGATACCACCATACCGTATTCCTTGTCGGAATAATCCGCCCATGAACCGTCTGACGACAGAACAGTTATTTTTACCGATGCCTTGTTCACTCCTGCCGCAACTGCCTTAAGCGATGCCGCATAATCTGTCAGCCGGCCGATTTCAGGTGAGGTCTCACCCGTCCCTGCAGCCGATTCGGACTCCGGCTCTGCCTCCGTCGTCTGTTCAGGAGATACCGTGATGTCCTCTGTGTTATTCTGAAGTGTCTGTGTTGTATCTTCCAACGGAGTTGCCGCAGGATTTTCAAGTGTGATATCCTGCCTTCCTTCATCGGGCTTTATATATCTGGCGCCAGTTCTGTAGACTATGATCATCACAAGACCCGCGATAAGTCCGAATACAACCGCCATAGCCACGACAAATGCTGTCTTTTTGGCTAATTTTTTTACTTTTTTCCCTTTCTCCGGCATGATATGTTCCGTATAAAGATTGTATTTTTTCTCCTCATTGCTGTTATTCTGTTGTTCCATAAGTCATCTCCAATACATAGTAAAAAAGATTATACCTACAAAATATGAACAATTTATGACATAGATGTAAATTACTTCTCCGGTTGAACTTTCAGACCGGATATTGTATTATATTCCTATGAATAATAAAGCACTTAAAACACTCGAATACAACAAAATAACAGACCGTCTTGCATCACATGCATCATCGGAGCCGGGCATTAAGCTGTGCCGGGAATTGCAGCCAATGATGGATATGGACGAGATAAACTCAGCACTTAAGCAGACATCGGATGCGGTATCCAGGATTTTCAGGCATGGAAGCATTTCTTTTGCCGGACTCAAGGACATAAGACCTCTTACCAAGGCTCTTGAAGTCGGAAGCGCACTTGGGATGTCCGAACTGTTAGATATATGCTCATTGTTAAAGGTTGCCGCCGGGGCACGCAGATACGGTGTCTCAGAGGATGAAGCCGCTGACAGCTTAAGCGGATTGTTTAATGTCATATATGATATCGCAGACGTCCGCCGGGAGATAGAACGCTGTATCCTCTCCGAGGATGAGATTGCGGATGATGCCAGCGCAGAGCTTAAGAATATCCGCAGGCAGATGCGCATATGCACCGAGAGAATCCGTACCGAACTTAACAGCATGCTTAACGGAAGTGACAGGACATATCTTCAGGAGGCCGTTATCACTACGCGTGGCGGACGATACTGTATTCCGGTCAAAGCCGAATATAAATCACAGGTTCCCGGAATGGTCCACGACCAGTCCAAGGCCGGTTCCACATTTTTTATTGAACCTATGTCCGTAGTACGCCTTAATAATGAAATACGCGAATACGAGGTTAAAGAAAGTGAGGAGATTGCGAAGATTCTCGCATCGCTCTCAGCCATGGCAGGCAATTATACAGCAGAGCTTGATGCTGACTATGACATTCTCTCACAACTGGATTTTATTTTTGCCAAAGCGAAGCTCTCCTTTGAATACAAGGGAAGCGAACCAATCATGAATACGCGCGGTTATATTAATATCCGGAAAGGCCGCCACCCGCTCATCGACAGCCGCAAGGTTGTGCCGATAGACGTATCAATCGGTGACGAATATAGCGAACTCATAATAACCGGTCCCAATACCGGCGGTAAAACAGTAACGCTTAAAACAATCGGGCTTTTTTCACTGTTAGGTCAGTCCGGGCTCCATATACCGGCTGCCGACAATTCGGAGCTGACTGTATTTAATGATATTTTTGCCGATATCGGTGATGAACAGAGCATTGAGCAGAGTCTTTCAACGTTCTCCTCACATATGAAGAACATCATTGAGATACTTGCCAAAGCTGACAGCAATTCACTCGTCCTTTTTGATGAGCTTTGTGCCGGAACGGATCCTACCGAGGGTGCCGCCCTCGCCATATCCATTCTCACAAGCCTTCATAAGCTCAGGGTTACAACCGTCGCAACCACGCATTACAGCGAACTTAAGATATTTGCACTTTCAACGGAAGGTGTACAGAACGCCTGCTGTGAATTTGACGTTGCCACACTTGCACCAACTTACAGGCTTCTTATCGGAATTCCGGGCAAAAGTAACGCTTTTGCTATCTCCGGGAAATTAGGCCTTCCGCAATATATCATAGATGATGCCAAGGAATCCCTGGCGTCGGAAGATGTCGCATTTGAAGATGTTATATCCGACCTTGAGAAGAGCCGTGTGACAATTGAACGCGAGAAGCTTGAGCTTGAAGAATATAAGAAAGAAGTTGAAGACCTTAAGAATCAGCTTAAAGCCAAGAATGAACGACTTGATGAGCGTTCTGACAATATACTTCAAAAAGCGCGTGAAGAGGCTTCTGCCATTCTGCGCGAAGCCAAGGAAACAGCTGATGATGCTATCCGTAAACTCAACAAAGCCAATGCTGCCGGCATGTCGGTGGCCGAGCTTGAGAAGCAGCGTCAACGTATCAAAGATAATATAAATAAAGTCGATAAAGGACGCGTCCTCAAATCACAGGCGCCGGCCAGACAGCATAAAGCTTCCGATTTCCATATCGGAGACCGCGTGCATGTCGCCAGCCTTAATCTTGACGGTACGGTTCACACTCTTCCTAACCAGAAGGGCGAACTTAATGTCACAATTGGTATCATGAATTATAATGTAAACATGTCCGATCTTACAATAATAGAGGAAGCATCCGAGATGCGCAAGCTCAAGCAGAAGAGCTCCGGTATCGGAAAGCTTAAGATGAGCAAGACAGCTTCCATATCGCCTGAGATTAATCTTATCGGAATGACATCGGACGAAGCCATAATGACGCTTGACAAGTACCTTGATGATGCTTTTCTCTCACACATATCACCTGTGAGAATCGTGCACGGCAAGGGTTCAGGCATATTGCGGAATGCCGTCCATAACTACCTTAAGCGCCAGAAGCATGTCAAATCGTTCAGGCTGGGTTCATTCGGCGAAGGCGATTACGGTGTCACAATTGTAGAATTCAAAGATTAGGGAGATTATTATGCCAGAAAAACAGAGAATACTCATCGTTGATGATGATGAAAATATAGCTGAACTCATTTCACTCTACCTCATTAAGGAGTGCTATGATACAAGAATCGTAAATGACGGAGAAAGTGCACTTACCGCATTCAGTGAATTCGCACCAAACCTGATTCTTCTCGACCTTATGCTCCCGGGCATTGACGGGTATCAGGTATGCCGCGAAATTCGCAAAACTAACGACACTCCGATAATCATGCTTTCCGCCAAAGGTGAAATTTTTGATAAAGTACTGGGGCTTGAACTCGGTGCCGACGATTATATGATAAAACCTTTTGATTCCAAAGAGCTTGTTGCGCGCGTCAAAGCCGTCTTACGCAGATACTCTGTTCCTGCTGCAATACCTTCCGCGAATCCGGAACCGGCCGCAGGTTCGGAGCGTACCGGCGAATATGTTGAATATCCGGATCTTCTCATTAATATGAGTAATTATTCGGTTATGTATATGGGGCATGAAATCGATATGCCGCCCAAGGAAATTGAACTTCTTTATTTTCTGGCATCATCGCCTAACCAGGTTTTTACCAGAGAACAGCTTCTCGACCATATCTGGGGATATGACTACATCGGCGATACCCGTACCGTTGATGTGCATATAAAGAGAATCCGTGAGAAAATTCACGACCATGAATCATGGAGCATCGGAACCGTATGGGGAATAGGTTATAAATTCGAAACGTCCAAGAAGAGGAAATAATGAAAAACAGGCTGATTTACAAATTCATATTAAGTTTTGCCGCTGCTACGCTTGTGGCTTTTCTTGTTATATCATATGTTATACCTAAAATTACATTGAACAAAGCCTTACAGAGCGAATCCGACAAATTGTATGTCAAAGCAACATCCATTGCGTCAGATTACGGTACCGAATATTTTTCAAACCGCTCCGAATCTGCCAGAATCGGAACCATATTCGATGCTCTCGGCAAATATATCGGATGTGATATAATGCTGCTGTCTTCCAACGGAGACGTTCTTATCGACACAGGACATACATACGCTGCTGCCATCGCGGATTTTGATCCGGCTGATGCCGGAAACGGTCACTATGTCCGCGGTACATTCCATGATATTTATAAAGAAGACCAGATATCCGTATTCTATCCGGTCGAATACCGCTTTACGGTTCAGGGATATGTCGTTATAAATAAACCCGTTTCTGAAATCCGCCGCAGCATCACACCTTATTCCAACTATAATTATTTCACCTTCCTTATAACGGTGATTTCCTTATCCATTATTATTTTTCTCTACGCAATGGAGATAATAAGACCACTCAACAAACTGACCAAAGCTGTTTCCGCATATGCCAAAGGCGATTTTAGTATCAAAACAAAGCTAGGACGCAGCGATGAGCTCGGACGCTTGTCGGATTCACTTGATTATATGGCTATGGAGCTCGATAATCTTAATGATTATCAGAAAAAATTCATAGCCAATATATCGCATGATTTCCGCTCTCCTCTCACCTCGATCAAGGGGTATCTGGAGGCCATGCTGGACGGCACCATTCCTCCTGAAATGCAGGGCAGATATCTTAATATTGTAATATCCGAAACAGAGCGACTTACAAAGCTCACGAATAACCTGCTTACCATGAACAGTCTTAATAACGGTTCAGTTCTCGATATAAGTGATTTTGATATAACCGCAATCATCCGTCAGACGATAGGTACTTGCGAAGGCATCTGTGAGAAGAAAAACATTAAATTCAAACTCGTATTCTCCGACAAGACACTTATGGTTACCGCTGACCAGAGCAAAATCCAGCAGGTCATCTACAATCTTGTGGATAATGCCATCAAATTCAGCAATGCAGATTCGTCCATCATTATTTCCGCTTACGAAAAAGGCGACAAAATAATGGTTTCCGTAAAAGATTTCGGTATCGGAATTCCTAAGGACAGCATTTCCAAAATATGGGACCGATTCTACAAGACTGATCTGTCCAGGGGAAAAGATAAAAAAGGCACGGGGCTTGGTCTTGCTATCGTAAAAGATATCATCAAAGCCCATGATGAATATATAGACGTAATAAGCACGGAAGGTGTCGGAACAGAGTTCATCTTCGGCCTCCCGCGCTCTAAAAAACAAAGTGATAATTATTAAATTATTAATCCCAGTTAAATGTTCTCGGGCATCCCTGCATCTTCAGACCCATAAAATCATTCTGACGTAATGCCTCGTAGAGAACAATCGCAACCGAGTTGGACAAATTCAGCGACCTGATGTCGCCCCACATAGGAATCCTGACACAGGTATCCTGATGTTCTTTAAGAATACTCTCCGGTATTCCCGCACTTTCTTTGCCAAACATTATATAACAGTTATCCTCGTATTGCACATCCGAATAACATCTGGCTGCTTTAGTGGTCGCCATGTAAATATGTGCATCGGGATTACGCTGCATAAAATCATCGAAATCCCTGTAAACCGTAACATCCAGTTTGTCCCAATAATCAAGTCCGGCTCTTTTTACCATCTTATCGTTAATGCGAAATCCCATCGGCTCGATAAGATGAAGTCTTGTATTGGTCGCCACACATGTACGTCCAATATTGCCCGTATTGGCAGGCATTTCCGGCTCCAGTAACACAATATTCAACATAATCAGTCCTCTTTCAACGCGATATCAACTTCGATAAGCTTATCCCCGTCGAAAAACATAGGCATACATATATTCTCAGTATATATCTGCTCCATCTTGAAATTACCCCGTATTATCGCAGGCGGAGTAATATCGATTGTCACACCTTTGGTAGAAAGAACTGTCGCCGCATTGCCAAGTATCATATTACTAAGCTCGCTTAATGCACTGAGCGAAAGCTCGTCCAGCTTATCTACAGGCATCATACACATCTTGGATGCCAGTTCGCATGCCACTTCGTTATTAACAGCAATAAGCACCTGTCCTTTGACTTGTCCGGTAATACCTATGCATATTACAAGAACATTATCCTCGAATGTATTTGTTTTAACATAAGGCTTGCCCGGTTTAAGCGCAAGTCCGCATGCTGTCTGAAGCACACTCGCCGCTGACACGAGGAATGCATTAACATATTCTGAATTCATCTGTTAGAACCTCCAATAGCATTTATATGCTTTTATCTAAGTGTATTAATAAATTCTTCCAGTCTCTCCATAGCTGTCTTAAGATTGCTGAGTGAACTTGCATAAGACATTCTTAAGAATCCCTCACCGCACTCTCCGAATGCCGTTCCCGGCACTATCGCAACCTTATATTCTTTAAGGAATCTCATTGCAAATTCCTCCGATGTCATACCGAATTCCGCAATATTAGGGAAAATATAAAATGCTCCAAACGGTTCAAAACATTTAAGTCCCATACCGCGCAGTCTGGTAAGCATAAATCTTCTTCTCTGGTCGTACTCATCACGCATATGCTCTATATTCTCATCACAATGTCTCAGAGCTTCAACCGCAGCATACTGGCTGTTAGTCGGTGCACACATGATTGCGAACTGATGTATTTTGAGCATCTGTTTGATAATCGGAGCCGGTCCGCAGGCATATCCGAGTCTCCATCCGGTCATTGCGTGGGACTTGGAAAATCCGTTTATCACTATCGTTCTGTCCGTCATTCCCGGAATAGATGCGATTGAACAATGATGTTCTCCGCCGTATGTGAGTTCCGAATATATCTCATCTGATACAACAAAAATATCTTTATCTATACATATCTGTGCTATTTTCTCAAGTTCTTCCTTCGGCATGATTGCACCGGTAGGGTTATTAGGAAACGGAAATACGAGTATCTTCGTCTTCGGCGTAATCGCGGAAAGAAGTTCTTCAGGTGTGAGCCTGAACTCATTCTCCTCCTTAAGATTAACCAGTACGGGTGTTGCATCTGCAAGGACCGCACATGGCAGATATGATACATAGCTCGGCTGCGGAATGATAACCTCGTCTCCTGGATTAAGCATCGCCCTGAATGCGAGGTCAATGGCTTCACTTCCACCAACTGTTATAAGTGTCTCACCGTCAGGATTATAATTCAGGCCATATCTTCTGTTCAGGAAATTACAGATTTCCGTTCTTAATTCGGAAAGTCCGGCATTACTTGTGTAATATGTCCTTCCTTTTTCGAGTGAATATATTCCTTCTTCCCTGATGCTCCACGGCGTATCAAAATCAGGTTCGCCCACGCCCAGGGAAATAGCGTCTTTCATTTCACTTACTATATCAAAAAATTTACGGATTCCGGATGGCTGAATCCCGACTACTTTGTCTGATAATGGATTTCTCATGGTGTTACCAACATCCTTTCGTCATTCTGAGTAACATTAAGTATTGTTCCGTGATCCTTGTATTTCTTAAGCACAAAATGTGTTGATGTGCTGATTACGGAATCAAGCGTGGCAAGCTTATTGGCCACAAAAAATGCCACTTCCTTCAATGTCTTTCCTTCTATCATAACAGTAAGGTCAAATCCGCCTGACATAAGATATACCGCATGCACTTCCGAATAGTTGTAGATGCGCTCTGCTATCATATCAAATCCGTTGCCTCTCTGCGGTGTTACCTTAACCTCAATGAGGGCTGATACTTTCTCCTCACCTGTCTTATCCCAGTTGATAAGTGTATGATATCCGCATATGATATGTTCTTTCTCCATCTCTGCTATTTCATTGGCAACCGCTGCCTCTGACTCGCCAAGCATTGCTGCGAGGTCGGCAACATCTATTTTACTGTTTTTCTCAAGAATCGCTAAAATCGTCTCTCTCATAACATGTCTCCTTTATTTTCTCTCTAAATAACTTATCTCTTCATCATTGCAAAGAATTTTATCATTATTATCTGTTGTGTAACCTATGATACATGCAGGCATTCCTTCACGTCTCATAGCTTCAACCAATCCTGCTCCGTCCGGCGTTACGGCTATAAAGCAGCCCGAAGACTTCATTCTGTACGGGTTCAGGCCCAGATATGTGCTTATCTCAACTATCTCCTGTCGAAACGGTATCGCTTTCAAATCCACTCTGAATCCGCGGTGAGTTCCCAGTGCCATATCCCATAATGCTCCGAATATTCCTCCGTCGGATGCATCATGCATAACCTTAACACCGAACTTTCCCGCGACTGCGGCCTCATCTTCAATAGGAATCCATGCCTCGCATTCTTTAACCGGTTCAAGGTATCTCGCCGAAAATCTCGTAAGAAGCTTACCATACATCTGTTCATCATCAAGTATATATGCCGTCTCTTCTATCCCAACCGTTCCGACTGCCACAATGGCATCACCGGGCGCAGTCTTCGGCGGATATGCATATTCGTCAGCCTCACCAATTGCGGTTACCGTCACCATGTTATGTGAAAGTCCTTCACACACCTCGGTATGTCCGCCCGTAAGTACGGTATGACAATTTCCGCACGCCCTGAGGATATTTCTGGTCATCGCCTTAAGTTCCTGTTCCTCAGCATCTTCCCGCAATAAAAAAGCCGCCTGAATGCCCACAAGTCTCCCACCCGCGGACCAGATATTGTTAGCTGCCTTATATACAGCCATCCGCAGTGAGATATCATTACCCATCGTTCCGGTCTGCGTACTCGCGATAACCCTTCCGTCTGATTTTCCAAGGTCAGCGCAGTCTCTGGCCGCAACCGGGCCTCTGCCGATTAGGTTCGTGACACTTCTGTATAAAATATTACCGGGTACCTTTCCTGTCTGCATAAAATCCTCTTAATGCCTTAACTGTAATGTTTTTATTATAACACATATGCGCAATAATTCCAAACACTATATTTGTAAAGAATTATGTTGCCATATCCGGCTTTAAAGGGTATATTTTAGGTATATGCTGTCATGACAAGCGGAATTACCATTGCGACAATCAGTAACACTGCTATAATGATAGTCACTATTTTAAGACCTTTTTTATTTAACATAATAATCATCCTTTCTAATCATATATATTTATATCGGAGGTAATTATATGAACGCAATACCGGCTGTTTTATCGGTCTCACATTCCATCGGCTTATGTATACTCATCGGAGTTATCATTCTCTGCCTTGAGATTCTTTATCACCGCAAGAAGGACGAACGTGAAAAAAATAACTCCCGCAAGCGGTTCTGGGAAAAAGAAGCCGAAGCCAATTCCGTCCGTAAGAAAGACATCACATTCCTTAATTACATAGATATTCCGCTCGAAAGCCTTCCGTTCATACATACGGATGATGACGAGCTTAATGAATACCAGAATATCGTCAAAGACCTTGCCGGTAAGCGTATTCTTAATCTCGGCGGCATCAGCAATACCGATCTCAAATTAGAGTACGGACCGGCCAACCTTCCGGAACTCATGCAGTATGATGACAATTATAACACACTTACCGCAACTCTTGCAAAGTGGGGTTCCCGCCTCGCTTCAATAGGCATGAGCGACCGTGCGATAATGGTTCTTGAATACTGCGTTGATATAGGTTCTGATGTAAGTCTCGCGTATTACACACTTGCTGATGAATACCGTAAGAAAGGACGCACCTCGGATATAGACAAGCTTATTAAAAAAGCCGAAAAGCTTGATTCCATAATGAAAAAAGCAATTTTGGAAAAGCTTAACACTATCCGTTCCTATATTGATTAATTGCCTGTACGGTCCCGGACGATACCGTACTCTGACATTATCCTGTCAATCATCCTTGATGCGTCGCTCTTGGTAACCGTATCCATATCGCAAGGTATTGATACATTATACCGCCTGATAAGTGCCGCAAGGTATGATTTCTGTCTTGGCGTAGCCGGTTCCCTCTTAGGGAGCCTGTACACAAGCTGTACCGGTGCTATTTCCTTACAGGACATTTCACAAAGCTTTCCGTAAATAACGGATGCACTTCCGGCATCATCATATGCCCGGTGGTGTCTTACATCAATTCCAAAATATCCGCATAATGCCTCCAGACTTTTGCTCGGAATATCCGGCAGTACGGTCTTAGCAAACTTATATGTGTCAATTCCCATTCTCTCGTATGTAATCGAATGATCGGCGGCGGCTTTCTTGATAAAACTGTAATCAAATATAATGTTATGTCCCAGAAGCGGCAGTCCTTCGGTTATACCGACAATGCGCTCTATCAGGCTGTCTATCGCAGGTGCATCTTTTACCATATCATCATCAATTCCGGTGATATCCGTAATTCTGTCCGGAATATGGTATCCCGGATTAACAAGGGTCGATAACATATCCGTGACCGTCCCATTCTCAATTCTTATAGCACCTACTTCTATTATACTGTCCTTGGCGGGATTAAGTCCTGTGGTCTCAATATCAAGTGCCACGTATGAATTCAACATGCACAATCTCCTTAATGTGTCATAATTACAGTATAACGATTATTTTAACTATTGCAAGAATGTATTTCATACTGTAGACTTAAAATATGAGCAGAAAATCCTATCTAACCAAATTGATAAATGATAATGACTCCGATGCTGTGGTTTATTGCATCGGTTTAGTTTCGGTTCTTCTTGTCACTGCTGTATATTTTATCATACGCATGTCGCATATTATTCCGGAGACCGGCTGTGCTTTCAGACGTATTACGGGATTATACTGTCCGGGATGCGGAGGCACGCGTTCATTTGTTTACCTTATCCACGGTCATATCATAAAAAGCCTTGCTTATCACCCATTTGTACCGTATGTATTTACAATTGCCATTATTTTTTACGTTTCACAGACCGTGCGTTTCATCTCGAAAGGCCGTACATGGGCGATGCATCTTGGCATGCCCCTTATTATACCGGGTGCTGCTATCATCCTGCTTAACTGGATTGTCAGAAATATTTTTCTCGTTGCGGGGATGAGTCTTTTTTAAAAAAAGCTTGCAATCTGCCGGTTCATATGATAATATAGTTTCTGTTGAAAACATATATCGTACATGCGGGTGTAGTTCAATGGTAGAACACCAGCCTTCCAAGCTGGATACGTGGGTTCGATTCCCATCACCCGCTTTTGTTATGTCCGGATTTCTTATTTTCCCGATTTACAGACAAAATAAAAAGAGCATCAGCCTTTTGGGTCAATGCTCTGTTTTTATTAATCTTATCTTTATTTTACCAGTTATAATACGATACTGCAGATGCGCCCGCCATTCCGGCAGCTGCCACAAATATTATTATGTAATACACAATAGAAAGTGCACCGAGTATAACGCCTATGAGACCGCAGATGAAACCGGCCTTGGACTGTCCGTTGTGCTCACCATTATGCGAATTCTTATACTTACTTGAAAGTACAAGTGCAATTATACCGGTAACGATACCGATTCCGCCGCATCCGAGTACGATACTTATGATACCGCACACGAGTGCACCAGTGGATGTTCCGTCATTATTGTTAACCGGAGCGTTATTGTAATTATACTGTGTATATCCGTTATTGTATCCATTCTGCTGATATCCGTTGTTGTATCCGTTATTATATCCGTTCTGGCCGTTCGGCTGCTGGTAACCGTTATTATATCCGTTGTTATAACCGTTCTGCTGATAGCCGTTATTGTATCCGTTGTTATATCCGTTCTGGCCGTTCGGCTGCTGATAGCCATTGTTGTACCCATTGTTATATCCGTTCTGTGAACTTCCGCTATATGACGGATCATTCTGCTGGTAAATATTATTGGCAGCACCGTTCATCCTCATGCGTTCTTCCTGGGATGGTGCCTGATAGCTTCCCGGTCCGGCATTGCCCTGACTGTCCTGCTGTCCGCCCTGATATGTGTAATTAGTGTACTTGTCTTCTTCATTCATATTATTGTTATCCATTAATAAGCTACCTCCTGGTATTCTCGCGCACGGCGTTAATAACATTGTATTATAAGAACACATAATTGTCAATGAGGAACGTTGCATAATAAACAGACTGCCGGCTCATTTCTCCGGCAGTCTGTTTATTATTTTTCTGCTGTTTTCATTTCCAGCACTCTGCTGTCATTCACCTCATAAATGATAACATCCTTGCCCTTGGTGTACACCTTGTCACCCACCGCCACATGGCTGGCCTGTAACTGTTCTGACGGCATAATCTTATTTGATATTGATTTAATATCTCCTGCGTATTCGTATCCTTCATATGCTTTTTCAAGCTCTTCAACCGATGTTGCCACACCAAACTTATCTGCATAAACATATACTTCATCATTATATGACAGATATATCTGCTGAAGTTCACCTGTAGCATAACCTGTTGACGGCTGTTGTACATCACCCTCTGCAACTGCTGTTGTTCCGGCTTCTCCGCTTCCGGATGTCGCCTTTTTTGTGCATCCATACATGAAAAGCATTGAGCATACTAAAACGCAACATAAAACTGTACCTACTAATTTCTTCATACAAGTACCTCCTAATAAATTTTTGCTGTTATTATACAATCGTTGTAATCATTTGACCAACGTTTATATACTATTGAAGATGAATGTCCATCTGCCAAGGCCATCATATACGAATTTGAACCTTGTCTCACATACCCACAACACATCGTCATGTGCCCTACTGTCTTACTGTATGGACTATTTAAATCTGCTGCAAATCCTAACAAACACGGCCTTCCGTTATCTATTTCACCTAATGCTAACTCTATAACTGGATTCCAGTGAACTGTTGCTGATGTCTTATATACACTACTGTATTTTTTTACATATTCTTTTATAACGCTTGGTACGCTATTATTGGCATAATTTTTATTAAATAACACCTCAACCTCGGATACCATTCTTTCCCATCCACTTGGATTTAATTTTGAGTATCCATTATTAGACCAATAGTATATCAAATTAGCTGTTGCTGCTGCCACACAATTTGATGGTCCCTGTAATCTAGGTATTACTCCAGTAATCACTGTTCTTGCCATTTGTGGAATAAAGTTCTGTTCATATGCATTTCCAAACTCATCCAAATATACAATACTCTTTTTGTCTGTCAGGAAATATGTTCCATTAACGTATCCAATTTCTACGCTATCCCGACTTATACCATTATTAGACATATACAAATAATATGTAGGGACATTCTCTGATATCTCACATATATTATTAGTCTCTTTATCGACGATCACATACCCAATATACTCGCCATCAAGATAAAAAAGAAATAGCGTTGACGTTACATTTTCTTCATAATCGCACATTTCAACTTCATCATATGAATCAAATTGACTCATTTTTTCGATATTGCTGTCTTGTGCTGATAGTAACTGTAACTCTTCCCTTATCATTACCACACTCTCACTCACCTGTGGTTCAATTTTTTCTGCACCTAGAACACTTGTTAATTGTGCAGAACTCGACAACATTACAACCGTTGCCATTAGCCACAATAATAGTTTTTTCATCATTGGCTCCTCCATTCATTGTCATAACCTAAAGTAACTTATTAATGAACGCATTTTTGCTTTACATCCTACATTATTTACACTTACTCATAAGAAATCTACTCCTGCCCTTTTATAAATAAATTTCCTATTAATTGAGTTTATACACACCCATCATTTCGCCCTTACGAGCTACTCCGCTATAATGATATTAATATATTAACACACTCTTCAGTACTATGTCAATATATCCCCCACTCTCTTAACAACCAATAAAAAGCCTCTGTCATTTGCCATCAAATCAAAAATAAATCTATCCTGCGAAACTTAAACACCGCTGCCACTATTGATTTCGGAAAAGTCATGATTTCCGTATTATATCTGGTGGCAGTGTCATTATAGAACTGTCTTGCCTTGGTTATTTTATCCTCTGTTCCCGTCAATTCTTCCGATAATTGCATATAATTTTTATTTGCTTTTAATTCCGGATATCTCTCGCATACCGCCCAGAACTGTTTCATGGCCTTGTTAAGTTTACCGTCTGCCGCAACCGCCTCTGTGGTATTGTTTCCTTCCACTACGCCCGCTCGTAATCTGACTACATTCTGCAGCACTTCACTCTCGTACCCTGCATATTCTTTGGTAATGTAAACCAAAGCCGGTATCATAAATTTCTCCTTTCCACAATTTCATTAACTATATTTTTATTTTCCTCAAGCACAACGGCATATATGAGATAATCGTCCCACAGGCTCAGTTTTTCTTTATCTGCATCAATTAGATATGAGTAATCATGTATAAAATTCTTCATGCCGTAAACGCACTCAGCCAACTCATTTCCTTTTTCGCTCCGCTTGTACCCGACTGCTTCCTTCCCGATTCTTGTAACCACAAAATTAATTATAAATGGCCACAGCAGAAATATCATCAATGCCGCAAACATAACGAATATTATACCTATCCAGAACAAATATTTTCCGCCTGACATAATAAACACTACCTGCTCGTGGAAAGTCTGATTATCCGGTGCCGAATCAAGCCAGTCCAACATTCCGTGGATTGTATCATAATTAAAATAATATATACATATCAAAGTGGCGATTATCGCAAACGGAATCCCAAGCACCGTAAGACAGCCTTTAATTCTGTCCTTTTTTATTATTGGTAGGTGCAAAGGGAAGGCTGCGTTTTAATAACAGCCCCTGTTCCATCGCCTCATCCACTACCATCCGCCCCCATTTTTCATTTATATCCGGAATGTTTCCGATATTATCCAACAGATATAAATCGCTCTGTGCAAGATTGTCATCCGGCAGCGTATCGCGGCATTTCACATATCTGCCATCGGTTTCTTTAATAATTCCGAGGAGTTCATATCTCAACAGGCATGCTGCAATATCCTTGTCATACTCTATTTTCATAAGAATAATTACAATCGACAGTGCCGGGAATATCAGCCAGTTTTTTTTACTAAGCCTGTTAAGCCGGTTAAGCCTCTCCGTCTTAAATATTTTATTTTTTGATGCCAGCATATCAAACTACCTCTTCAATCAAAAAGAACATCCACAATAATTATGGATGTTCTCTATGATCGCAGCAATCATTCCATTGTAAAATCAATTTCAGATTTGTATAAAATTCTACAACGGAATATTTCCGTGTTTCTTGTCCGGAATACTTTTCTGTTTCTGTTCAAGCATCGCAAATGCGTCAAGAACACGGCTTCTGGTTTCTTCCGGCCTGATAACTTCATCTATATATCCGCGCTCAGCCGCTATATAAGGATTCATGAATTTGTCCTCATATTCCCTAATCAGCTCCTTGCGTTTGGCCTCAGGGTCTTCAGCTGCATCAATCTGCCTCTTGCCGATGATTCCGACTGCGCCCTCGGCTCCCATTACCGCTATTTCCGCAACCGGCCATGAGAATACGAAATCCGCACCCATTCCCTTGCTGTCCATTCCGATATATGCTCCGCCAAATGCTTTACGGAGTATTACCGTTACTGTCGGGACAGTTGACTCACTGTATGCGTAGAGAATTTTGGCTCCGTGACGGATAATTCCGCTGTGCTCCTGCTCTTTGCCCGGAAGGAATGCCGGTACATCAACCAGTGTAAGTATCGGAATGTTAAAGCAGTCGCAGAAACGTATGAAACGTCCTGCCTTATCTCCTGCATTATAATCAAGTGAACCTGCAATGTAATCCGGCTGGTTAGCAACAACCCCAACTGTTTTGCCTTCCATCTTAATGAAGCCGACAATAATGTTGCGCGCAAATCCCGACTGTACTTCTATAAATGAATCAAGGTCGGCAAGTTCGTCTATGACCTCATACATATTGTATGATATTTTCATATTCGGAGATACGATATCCCGAAGTCTCTTGTGATAATATTTCTTGGCCGGTTCCGCAACAGGCGGTTTCTCAAGATAATTCTCAGGAAGATACTCTAAGAGCTTTCTTACGCCCATGAGACATGAAGTATCATCATCATACACAAAATGTGCCACTCCGCTCAGATTCATATGCACATCTGCGCCTCCGAGTTCGGCCGTGGTTACAACCTCACCGGTTACCTCTTTGATAACCTTCGGACCCGTGATATACATCTGTCCGTTCTGTCTGGTCATGAATATAAAATCACACAATGCAGGTGCATAACATGCGCCGCCGGCGCAAGGTCCCATTATTACCGCTATCTGTGGGGCAACTCCTGACATCTGCGTATGTCTTCTGAACATTCCGGCATATCCGTTAAGACTGTCTATGCCTTCCTCAATACGGGCTCCGCCGCTGTCATTTATCTCAATAAACGGTGCTTTGGCATTCATTGCCATATCCATAACATTAGCAATCTTAAGTGCATGATACTCTCCGAGAGCTCCGCCGCCCACAGTAAAATCCTGTGATGAGGCAAAAACAACTCTTCCGTTCACACGGCCGTAGCCGGTGACAACACCGTCTCCCGGTGTTTTCTTCTTGTCCATGCCAAAGTTGGTTGTACGCGTGGTCATAAGGGTATTAATCTCAACAAATGTTCCTTCGTCAAAAAGAATGTCCAGACGCTCTCTCGCCGTAAGTTTTCCTCTTTCATGCTGTTTGTCAATTCTTGCCTGACCTCCGCCCATATGCGCTGCTTCGCGTCTGGCATCGAGATCCGCTAATTTCTCATCCCACATATGTTCTGCCTTTCTATGCTAATGTTTCTAAGTCTTCCACTGTATTAATTGTGATAACTTTCTTACTTCTGTCGATTCTCTTCATGAATCCGGCAAGTGTCTTGCCCGGTCCTATCTCATAGAAGTTCTCAACTCCGTCTTCAAGCATTTTTTCCATTGTCTGCTGCCATCTTACCGGCGAATATACCTGACGCTTGAGTGTATCGCTGATTGATGTATTATCTGTTACAACCTCCGCCGCAACATTGTTAATGTACGGTATCTGAGGATTGTTAAATCTGACATTCTTAAGTTCAAGCGCAAGCTTATCCCCGGCACCCTTAAGCATAGGTGAATGGAAAGGTCCGCTCACGTTAAGAAGTGTCACAAGCTTGGCTCCGGCTTCCTTAAGAAGCGGCATCGCGGCTTCAACCGACTCGCGGTAACCTGAAATTACAATCTGTCCCGGGCAGTTATAATTGGCTGCCGACACGACTTTGCCGCTTTCTTCGGTTATCTTTGCGCAGATATCATCAATTATAGCTGCATCAAGTGCGATTACCGCAGCCATTGTTCCTTTTCCTGCAGGGACTTCATTCTCCATATACATGCCACGCTTTCTTACAAGCTTCATGGCATCCGCAAAATCAAGCGCACCGCTCGCAACAAGTGCCGCATATTCGCCGAGACTTAAACCTGCGGTAATATCAGCTTTGATACCCTTAAGTTCAACTGCCTTAAGGATACAGCATTCAGCCGCAAGCATAGCCGCCTGTGTATACTCTGTTTTGTTAATGAGTTCATTCTCCTCAAACATAATTGCCTTGAGGTCAAAATCCATAAGCTCATCAGCCTCATCTATTATCTTACGGCACTCCTCGTATTTATCGTAAAAATCCTTGGCCATGCCGACATACTGTGCTCCCTGTCCGGGAAAAATAAAAGCTGTTTTTGCCATTAAAATAATACCTCCTTGCCGTAATCAATTCTCATATATTGCTGATTTATCAACGGCTGTAAACATAAGTTCACCTTTACCTCTTACCTTGTCGTCAACGCTTATCGTTACCGCAAAAGAGTAGAGTCCCGAAGCACCCATCGTTTTCTTGCAGTCAATGATCATTGTGTCTCCCGGTATGATAGGTTTGACAAACTTGAAGTCTTTAACTTTAAGGAGAACATATATTGTGTTCTCATCAGTTCCGTCTGCCTCGATTGCAAGTGAACATGCCTGTGCGGCGGACTCAATTACAAGTACGCCCGGCATTATCGGAGCATCCGGAAAATGTCCCATAAAATACGGTTCATTGACCGATACATTTTTGAGAGCCTTTACGGACTCGCCCGGTACAACTTCAAGTACTTTTTCAACCATCTGGAAAGGCGGTCTCTGTTTGATTCTCTTGTTAATCTCTATAATATTCATCATAAGCTTAAGCCTCCGTCGATCACAATGACCTGTCCTGTAATATATGATGCCACATCAGAGCAGAGCATATTTACAACCTCAGCAACCTCTTCAACCTTGCCGAGACGTCCCATAGGTATGTTCTTAAGGTATTCCTCTTTCTTTTCTTCAGGAATTGCCTCAATCATCTCGGTTGTTATGAATCCGGGTGCTACCGCATTGACCTGGATACCGTAAGGAGCAAGTTCCTTGGCAAGTGTTGCCGTCATTGAGTTGACAGCACCCTTTGTTGCTCCGTATACCGACTGTCCGGCAAGTGCAAGCTTGGAACTTACGCTTGATACATTGACGATCCTTCCGCTTTTCTGCTTGAACATCTTAAGTGCCGCCTGCTGGCTGCAGTAAAAATATCCCTTAACGTTGATGTCAAGGCTTCTGTCAAGAGAGTCATTGTTAAGCATAAGAAGATAAGCGTCATCAACAACACCGGCGTTGTTTACAAGGATATCGATATGTCCGAAATGCTTGTATGCCTCACGGAACATTGACGCTACATCCTTCTGATTAGCTACATTAGCCTTTACTGCGATTGCATCACAACCCATATCCTTGATTGCGTTGACAACTTTCATTGCCTCTTCTTCATTGCTATTATAATTAACTACAACATCAATTCCGTCCTTGGCAAGTCTTAAAGCACATGCCCTTCCGATTCCTCTTGATGCTCCTGTTACTATGGCTACTTTACTCATCTTCTTATCCTTCCTTTATCCTGATTAATCTGCTTTCTTAAGTACAACAGCTGTATAAGAACCACCTGCTGCAAAACTTGTTACAAGCATGTATCTGTAATCTGTCGTATCAACTGTTGTCTTAACAGCTTTGCCGTTTTCAAATACATATGCTTCCTGCTTTGCCGGAAGTTTTCCAGAAAGTGTAAGTGCTGCATGTACAGCCTCAAGGTTGGCTGCTGCCGCTCTTGACTCTCCTACAACTGTCTTAACACTCATAACCGGTTTCGCTTTCTTAAATACTCTGCCGTATGAGTTCATCTCTATTGTGTCAACTGTCTTATTGCCGTCACCGAATCCGACTACCGCGTCAATATCATCAACGGATATTCCCGCATTCTCACAAGCCTTGATGATTGCCTTATCAAGTGCTGCATCGGAACCTGCAAGTGTTCCTGCCGATACCGATTCGTGTGTCATTGCATATCCTGCGATTTCGGCATATTTAACAGCATTACGCGCATCTGCCGACGCTTCGCTTTCAAGCATCATTGTGGTGCTTCCTTCACCGAGAACAAACTCTGAACCGTTAAGCTCATATGGCTTAACAGTCTCTTCATTTGAGAAGTATCCGAGCTTGCCATAGAGAAGTTTCATTGTCTCCGTGTTCTCGTCAAGTCCGGTTGCCATCATCATCTTCTCAGCGCCGTCGCGCACTACATTATAAGCATAACAGATACTCTGAAGTCCTGCCTGCATACCGTTGGTAAGTGTTACATTCACTCCCTTTACGCCTGAGTTGATTGAAAAATATCCGCCTGCAGCATTGTATACTGTATTAGGGAAAATAAATGCGCTTCCCGCATGAAGTCCGTTCTTAATAAGTCCTTCATGGAAATTAATGATTTCCGTTGCAGGACCGTCAGCCGTACCGACGATCATACCGATTTCAGTTTCATTGTCAGTTGTAACCGTAACACCTGCGTCCGTAAGACATGCGCGTCCCGAAACGACCTGTGTCTGGCTTAATTTATCAAGCTTACGATAGAAATTAAGTTTGATTCCGTATTCTTTGTAATCATCCGCTCCGACTGTTGCAAATAATCCGTCGCCCTCTGACTTAAGTCCGCCGTTCTTAACAGCTTCAACATATGAATCAACCGTATTTCCTGCAGGGCTTACGATGCCGAATCCGGTAACATATACTTTATTGTTTTCGAGCGGTTTTATTTTTTTCTCATTCTTTGCAAAAATAACACTCGCATTATTACCGCCGAATGCGAAGTTATTGGTCATTGCATAATCGATTTCTTTGTGCTTGCTTACATTAGGCATGAAATCAAGCTTGCCGGCCTTCTCCTTAAGATTCTCAAGATCCTCGTTGGAATATCCGATTGTAGGAGGCACCGTATCAGTTGTAAGAGCCTTGACTGTGTAAATAGCCTCAACTGCTCCGGCTGCACCGAGGCAATGGCCTACCATTGACTTGGTTGAATCAACGGCTGTATTATCATTATCACCAAAAATAGTCTGCATAGCCTGGATTTCGGTAGAATCGTTGAGTGGGGTTCCTGTAGCATGTCCGTTGATGTAATCGATATCGGACGGCTTTAAGTCACTGTTTGCAAGTGCCCATTTCATGGCATTCATCTGGCCTTCACTGTCAGGTCTCGGTGCTGTGATATGGTGTGCATCGGAACTGATTCCGCCGCCGAGTACATCGCAGTAAATCTTCGCATTTCTTGCAACAGCGTGCTCATATGATTCAACGATAAGTGCTCCTGCGCCTTCTCCGAGTGTAATTCCCTTGCTCTTGTTATATGGTGAACACGGATCCGTATCGAGTGCATGGAGTGCTGTGAATCCGCCGAAAGCAAGTGCTGAGAATGAATCCGCACCGCCAACGATAAATGCGTCGCCTACTCCTGCCCTGATAAGGTCACATGCATATTCAATACTGATCGTACTTGCCGCACATGCGTTACCGACATTGGTAACAACACCCTTAACTCCGGCAATCTTCGCTACGTTATTGGCGATAACACCGATAGGCATTTTGATGATATCTGAAGCATCCTCGCTTCCTTCGGCATTATGTCTGTCTGTGAAGAATTTCTGGATACTTACCGCACCGCCTACACAGCTTCCCATAATTACACCGACTCTGTCGGCATTATTATCATCTATTACAATTCCTGAATCTTTGATTGCTTCGTTCGCTGCCTTAACGCAGAGAAGTGAAACTCTGTCCATCTTCTGTGCATCATCGCCTGCATCAACATCAAAATGTTCTGCGGACTCAGCTCCGAGATGTGCATAACAGTCCGATGTGTCAATCGAACGTACTTCCTTAATTCCTGAAACACCGTTAATACAGTTATTCCAGCTTTCATCCACAGTATTACCGATTGCGTTGATCATTCCGAGACCGGTGATTACGCATCTTTTTTCATTGTCTGCCATTGTCTACCTCCTGATTTCTCGCGGCATAAATGCCGCCGGCATATCTATATCGTATTAGTACATAAAAGTATTCTGAATAAACTGCCATGGGCAGGAGGACTTTAGTCCTCCATATGCTCCATAACGTACTTGCTGAGGGCTTCAATATTGTAGAAGTTCTCCTTAGCCACACCTGTCATCTGTACACCGAATTCCTGATCGATTCCGGCAATGATTTCAAGTGAGTCGATTGAATCGAGTCCGATTCCGTCTCCGAAAAGCTCAATTTCATAATCAAGTTCTTCTGCAGGGATTCTTAAATTCTCTACAAGAATATTTTTGATCTTTTCTGCGATTTCTGTCTGCTTTGCATCCATTGTACAAGCTCTCCTTATGAATAAAGATTTTATATAGATCAGTCGTTAAACTGTTTCTATCGTTATGATTAGTATTCTATTGTATAATACCTGTCACCGGCGTTACGGTCAAGCGTTTCATAACTTACAATAGTTTTGGTTACTGCCTTATAGGTCGGAAGAAGTTCATTAGCCGCTTTTACTTTGGCTTTAAGGTCAGCTTCTGTTTCCTTCTCATCTCTGCCCGCATAATATTCCTTATCAGGATTGATTACTACCGCCATAAGAGGTCTTCCTCTTAAAGCATCTTCTTTAACTATGCAGTCGGCCACACCGTCGATTTGTTTAAAAAATCTTTCCAGCTCGTCAGGTGAAATATTTTCTCCGTTCGGAAGGATTATAAGATTCTTACGAAGTCCGAGTATATGCAGATATCCTTCGTCATCTATCTCACCGATATCGCCGGTTTTAAGCCAGCCGTCCGCTGTGAATACCTCAGCAGTCCGCTCCGGATCGTTGTAATAACCTTTCATCACAACATCGCCCTTGACCTGAATCTCACCGTCAGATATTCTGACTTTGGTTCCGGGATATACTTTTCCGACCGAGTCAGGAACCTTATCGGTGTCAACATTACCGGTTACTATATTGGCAGCCTCTGTAAGTCCGTATCCGGCAAAAAGAGTTATTCCCAGATTCTCTGCCATCCTGATAAGTTTCGGCTGCACATATGCGCCTCCGCATATCATCGTGTCAATTCCTTCGAGAAATTCTTTGCCCTTGATCCGTGCTACCGAAAGCACCATCTCGGCAAGTCCCGGAACCAATGTAAGAATTGTCGGCTTCATCTTTGGAATATCAAATACGATATTGCTCATGTCTTCGCATGCATACACAAGTGCTCCGGTATAAATACATGTAAGCAGGCCTCTTATGGCTCCGAATACATGCGAGAGCGGAAGTATTGCAATTGTTCTCTGGCCGAATGGTTTTCCCGGGATAAACAATCCGTTATGTGCCGCTCTCATTATTGCTTTATGTGACAACATCGCGCCATATGGATTACCCGGATCGTTATTAACCGAAAAACATATTACTGCCGTATCATCCGGATCCACATCAGCCATAGGTGCAGGTGAATCTGCTGTTTCATTTATATCATAAACTCTGGTATTAACGCCGTCCGTAACCGCTCTGCACGACGGGTGCACGAAAAGGCCTTTAATATCGAATTTGGAAATTATTCTGTTGATATCATCCGTGCTTAATGCGTTAGGTGCCGCCGGAAGCATTATAACGGCACAGCCGGCCGTAGGAATTGCCATATATAGCTCCATTGCCGCAAGTCCATTAGGCGCAAGCACCGCTATATTATCACCTTTGGCGAATCCATTGTCATATATGAATTTACGACGGCATGCAATCCTGTCATACAGTTCACCGTAATTGATCGTGTTTACCATATCACTGATTGCCGGGCAGTCTGCGAACTTGGCTTTGCAATTCTCAAGCAGCTCACAGAAGGTTTTGTAAAGCGGGAGCTTCTCTAAATCCTCCGGTGCAAGTAATGACTCAAAATATTCTTTTTGATCGGACGAATAATTAATCATTGGCTTTATCTCTCTCTTCCAGAATCTCATCAAGCTTGGTCTGAATCCTTGACTTGACGAGTTCGCTTATCTCTGTCTTCTTAAGATCCTTATATTCTTCATATGGTATCGGTGTCAGATAATGTATCTGTGTCGTACATTTCTTAAGTGAATTGCCATTAAGTGCTTTATATGAATCTACAAGCACACACGGAACAATTGGCGTCTTCGACGCTATCGAACACCTGAAACATCCGGAATTAAATTTCTGAAGTTTATTCTTGTTATCGCTCCATTTGCCTTCCGGGAAAATAAGATATTTTCTTCCGGCTGCAACCTCTTGTCCTATCTCATTGAGAACACGTAACTGTTGTCTCGGATCATCAAAATCAAGGCGTTTTCCTTCAACAAGGTCAATAACCTGCTTGGCAACTATTTTTTCTGACTGTTTTTTCTCCATGAGCACGCCCATCGGCTCATCATGATAAAGCATTATCCCTAGTGCATCATATTTGCCCTGATGATTAGGATATATTATATATCCTGTATCCTTTGGCAGATTATCTAGTCCGAAAACCTCTGTCTTAGTACGGCCGCGGCGTCTCATGTGATCCATGATGTGCTGCGCAAGCCTGTATTTGTCTTCCCTGTTGTATTTCTCAGGGTGATTCATATATTTGTGATATTTAAGCAGCATATGTACCACAAAATAAGGGCTGCTTCCTGCCACATAATAGAATCTTAACATTCCCATACCATATCCATCCTTTGCATATATCTATCTATTGCGGATAATTTTCCCAATATCCTGTCATCATTTTCTCAACTGCCCTGACCGGAATAAGCGGAGCGCATACTTTACGTGCCGTCTCCTCGGACAGTTTTCTGTTAATCCCGAATTCCTTACCGGCATCCTCGATGCCGTTAAGATATTTATTAAGTATCGGTTTCATCTGGTCAAGTTCGAGTATCTCTCCCTGCGGACAGAAAACCTTGGTGTAATTGTCCTTGCCGCATATCATGTCAAACTCTCTAGTAACCGAATCATATACTATATCTGTCGACGAATGTGCACATGACGATACCAGAATAAGTCTTTTATCTGAAAAATCATATCTGTAATCCATGATCAGGAGATTATCTTCTGTGGCATGTCTGCCTTTGTATGGCATCTTAAACGGAAGAAGTCTGTCAAGCATTGTCTTCATCTTGGATGACACACCGAAGAAATACAGTGGAAAACTAAGAATTATATTATCGCTCTCCATAATCTTGTCACGGATAATGTCCATATCATCTCTGATAACACATTGTCCCGGAGTGACCTTCCAGCATCCGAAGCAGCCGACACAGTGGCTGATATTCATATTTTTTAATTCTATGACTTCTGTCTGTGCATCTGCCGTGGCTTCAATTCCCCTGGCAAAGCGTGACGCAACCATGTATGAGTGGCTGGCTTCTCCTTTAAGGCTGCCGTTTATAATAAGTGTCTTCATATAGCTTCCTTATCCTGTGCTTCTTTATCGTTATTCAAGGCGAATTCCTTCAGTATGTCAAGATTCTCAGTTGCCACATCCCTGCCATTCTGATAGAACGCTTCAACCTTGGTATCGTCCTGTTCGAATTTATTAATGCAGTCTATTCCCGGCCTGAGAACAATCGCCCTGCCTTCTTTTTCAAGTTTTTTAAGAAGTTCAAGTTCTTTGGCATATACATCGGTGCGCTCAAGCAGTGCCTTGTAAAAATTCGGATATTTGTGTTTATATTTCATTGCCATAACAGCCTTGGCTTTACCGTAATTGGTCGGAGTTTCGCTTACACTCTTTGTCATTACGACAACCAGTCTGTCACAGCCCTGCTCCAATGCTCTCTCAAGCGGTATTGAATCACAGATGCTTCCGTCAAGATAATGATATCTGCCTATCTTAACCGGTGCACACATAAGCGGAACCGAGCATGATGCCTTACCAAGGTTAAGAAACCTGTCTATATCTTCACGCTCATCATAATATTCAGCTTTGCCTGTATCGCAATTGGACACAACTACTTCAAGCGCAACATCCGACTTGCGGAATTTATCGAAATCATACGGATACTGCTTATAAGGGTATTCAAAAAACATTTTATCGAGATTAAGGAACTTGCCGTGCTTTAACACCTGTTTCAGTCCAAAATAATTCTGGCTGTGATCTTTCGGTTTGATAACATTGCGGGTTCTTCCTACCTGTCCGGTAATATATCCCATTCCATTGCCTGCGCCGGCGGAAACTCCAATTACATAGTCGTATTCAATTCCATTTTCCATGAGTACATCGAGCACTCCGGATGTAAACACCCCTCTGAAAGCTCCTCCCTCCAGTACAAGTCCTGTTTTTGCCATAATATCACCTCACCCGGTACAGCTTATCCCTAAGCTTAATTTATTTTTGTGTTTTGTCTTCTATGTAAGAAATTACATCATTAACAGTTTCTAATCTGGCGGAATCATCAAATGTAATTCCGTATTCATCTTCAATCGATACCGCAAGAAGCATCATCGTAAGTGAATTTAATCCCAGATCCTCAACAAGGAGGCTGTCCTTATGGATATCACCGGAATCCACCTCCGGTATAACATTCTGAAAAATTTCAATAAGTTTGTCAAAAATCATCTTTCTTCTCCTTTGGTCTTATTCATAAGTTCTATTACTATCTGTCTGAACCTCTCACTCTCGCTTTTAAGGTATTTCGGGGTAAGTCCCTTTCCCTCAGCGGTAAGTTCTGTAGGTTCGCCTATAAGCACTCTCTGGCGTCTGCCAAAAAACATATTATATCTGCCGTCAATGGCATATGGAACTATTTTGGCTCCGGACATGATCGCAAGCATCACAAATCCCGATTTAAATTCGCGCGGCTCATCCGCTTTGCCTGTACGGCCCTCCGGATATATGATAACCGACTGTCCTGACTTAAGTGCTTCTCTCGCATGTCTTAACCACGCCGTATCAAGTCCGTAGCGGTCCATCGGAATACACCTGTTATTCTTAAGGAACCAGTTAAACTGCGGTTTCTCATACCAGTCTTTGGCAACCATTATGCATCCCTTCGCCTGTGCGAAAATTACCGATGTGAGGAGCCCGTCATCATGGCTCGTATGATTGCCCACGAAGATTACCGGCTCGTCATATCTGCGGTTATGTCTCTGCTTATCCGTATATCTGATTCTTGGTCTGAAAGCCAGCCACACAAAGGCTGTCATAAGTCCACGCCCTATTCCGGCACCTATCTTCTGCAATAAATTAAGCATTCTTCCATCCTTCTATCCATTAATAAAGACACCCATTGTCTCCATCAGTGTGAGTGCCCCGGCTATTATAAGGAAAATTCCGCCGGTCCAGTATATTCTCTTATCAAGTTCACCATTGCGGTAACCGACATATACGCCGATTATAACTATGGCTATTGTTGTCACACATATCATTATCCCCATATACACACCGTTAAGCAGTGTAAGCCCACATGCAAATCCGGCAAACAACGTGTATATGCTTGTCGACGATGCTATTCCGCAGGTCTTCTTAAAATCAATATCCGAGAGAACCTCAGGTATAGCTTTCTTCTGGTATATAAAAAGCAGTTTCACCGCTCCCAGTGTTATTAAAATAAGAGCTGCCAGAATACCCCATACCATACGTACTTCATCGGGCAATGCACTCACATGCACAAGTCCTGATAGAAGATATCCAATTGTAAGCGCGACCACCTGCCACACGCATACCATAAGGCACATAAGAACGATTCCCCGCGCCTTAACGTTTCCGAGTACAGAACCTTGTGATACCGCTATAGCAAACACATCAAACGCCAAGCCAAGTCCTATGAGCACTATCATTACGATTTCCATTACAATCCTTTACCTTTCAGATTTTACTATAAAAGTGTATAAAAAAAGACTTCAAAAATCCATATACATTTTTGAAGTCTTGTATTTTGCGACTACATTTCGGCCAATTTGTAGTTTTAGTTATCTTTTTTGATAAGTTGATATATGCTGTGCTCAATCATGTAATGATACTGGTTCATTATCTCTTCCGCAGTCATATCCGGTGCGTCAAATACCAGATAACGTATTACCATCATGAGTCCTCCGGCATAATACCTGGCAAGCAGCGGTACGCAGTCGGGTTCGCCGGGAGGTACGGGATACATCCCCAGAATCTCTTCAAACATTCTGGAAAGGCAGTCAATAAGTGTCTCGCCAAAGCCGTTTTGTCCGACAATATCAAAAGTTCTTCTGTAATATTCCCTGTCATTGCAAAATCCTTCAAAGAGATGTTTAAGTCCGTCAGGAATGTTGCCAAGCTCAAACATCTCACGCGCCGGATCTATAATTTCATCATTTACGATCCATTCCACAAGCTCGTATTTATCATGAAAATGATTATAGAAAGTAGGCCTGATTACGCTGGCGTGATCAGTTATCATCTTTATTGTGATTTTTTCAAACGGTATCTGCAGCATCAGTTCCTTGAAACTGTTGGCTATCAGACGCTTGGTTAATTCCTTTATCTGTTCCATATATCACCCGTATGAGCATGTATTATTTAATAAGTATCATTCCTGATAAAGCATTGAGTGTCACCTTTATCTTTCCGGATACTACTTCATATTCGCCGGCATCTGTTCTGTATCCGCTGTTATCACTGACAATTGCTGCTTTCATGATATCTCCGTCATTGAGCCCGCATTCCCATACATCTATAACAACCGTACGCTCACTGTCATTATTATTAATAATTGTGACTGCCTTGCTGTCGGCGGTAAATCTTCCGTATGATATTATATTATAATCTCCGTAAAGTTTCTTGTATGAACCTGTCATAAGGGCTTTACTGTTCCTGTGAATCCTGATGACATCCCTATGGAAATCAACAAGCTGCATATCTTCATTGCCCCACGGATAAGTACGTCTGTTGTCCGGATCTGTCCATCCGCACACGCCCGCTTCATCTCCGTAATATACCGTAGGTGCTCCGGGCCATGACATCTGTACGATTACAGCCTCCATAAATACTGCCTTATTAACATTCTCTTCAGCAGCCTTCGGTCCTCTCGATTCCGTTCGTCCGACAGTCCTGTTGGTCCTCGTAAGGAATCTCGAATGATCGTGATTGGAGAGTTCATTCATGGAAATTCTCACCGGAGAGCCGCCCATTCTGGACATATTATGTCTGGCCGCATCAAAAAAATATGACGGATTGCCGACCTTATTGCCATCGTATGAATCACTGTGTTTCTCCATTCCCGTGAGAAACCATGTTATCGGTTCCATAAATGCATCATAATTCATGATTGTATCCCACTCGTCGCCGTGGAGCCAGGAATTACAATCGCCGTAATGTTCGGCAAGAATTACCGCATCCGGATTGGCTTCCTTAACCGCATTTCTGAATTTTTTCCAGAAACGATGATTATATTCCTCGCTGAATCCCAAATCCGCTGCCACA
>ULRW01025844.1_pt1 | contig 35866 bp, 32 predicted proteins | sample 1955581 | NCBI WGS metagenome assembly ULRW01 (sample SAMEA4835687, study PRJEB28245) | human gut metagenome | biome: gut microbiome; material: fecal sample | place: Denmark | collected 2008 | reverse complement strand
GGCCTGACCGCCGCCACCATCGCCGCGGCCGCCATCCTCTCCCCTGCTCCCGCCTACGCGCAGTTCACGCCGCTCTCCATCGACCTCAACCAGTCGTACTACCTCAACACGGGGCGCAACATCACGCGCGTCGCCATCGCCAATCCGAAGATTGCCGACGTGAGCCTTCTCGACGGCACGTCGCTAAATGTCATCGGCATCTCGCCGGGCACGACGACGCTCAACGTCTGGGCGTCGAACGGCTACCGCTACGAGTACCGCATTACCGTCTCCAATCAGGACTCCGGCCTCGCCAAGATCGTCCAGGATGCCATCGGCCTGCCCGACGTGCGCGTCCAGATGATTGGCGGCAAGTTCCTGTTGCGCGGCACGGTCAAGAATCAGTATGAGCGCGACCTGGCCTATAAGATTGCCAGCCTTTATGCGGGCGGCGGCAGTGCGGCGCCGCAGAAGTCGCAGGGAGGCTCTTCTGCGAGCGCTGGTTCATCGGGCGGCTTGCAGTCGCTCGGCTCGAATCTCGGCTCGTCCGCCGACACGCGCGGCGACCTCAACGACTCCGTCGTCAACATGCTCGAGATGACGAATCCCGACCAGATCAACATCGAAGCGATGTTCGTCGAGATCAGCGCCAATGACTCCAAGAGCCTCGGCATCAACTACATGTCGCAGGATTTGAGCGATGATAGCAGTAGCGGCATTACTATGAATTCTGCTGGTACGTTTTACGCCGGTGAGTCGTATGGCCGCCAGCGCGACAGCGGCAGCCACTGGTACAACCGCAACTGGCTATTCACTCATTTCTCGAAAATCAATGCCGAGATCCACGCTATGATCGAGAACGGCAAGGCCCGCGTCGTCTCGCGGCCGAATGTCACGACCATGAGCGGCAAGGATGCCAAAATCCTCATCGGTGGCGAGATCCCGTACCAGACCTCGAACGGCTTCGGTGCGACCTCGACCGACTACAAGGAGTACGGTATTGGCCTCGACCTGCATGCCCCGACCGTCGATCAGGATGGCAACATCACGACCGAACTCGAGACACAGGTCAGCCGCCTTGACTGGAACAATGCCGTCACCAAGGACGGCTACCGCATGCCGGGCATCGCGACGCGCTCTGCTTACACGACCGTCAACATCCCTTCGGGCATGACGATGGTCATTGGCGGCCTGCTGAATTCCGACGATGCCAACACCATCCAGAAGGTGCCACTCCTCGGCAACATCCCTATCTTAGGCGAGCTCTTCAAGTACCACAACAAGTCGCGCCAGAAGACTGAGATCGTCGTCCTGATCACGCCGCGTGTCGTCAGTGAGGAGACGCCGGCGCGCATGTCGCCGGACATGGAGGATGCCTACAACGACAGCCGCCGCGAGGTACGCGATATGAAGCAGGTCGACGTCAACGGCGAGATTCCCGAGAAGTCGAACGAGCAGCTGGCCAAAGAGGCCAAAGACGCCGCCAAGGCCGCGAAGAAAGCTGCCAAAGCACAGGCCAAAGCCCCTGCCATCGACCAGTCCGCCGAGCCAACGGCCGACCTGCCGGGCAACCGCATTAAAGCCACCGCCCGCGACATCCTCGACCGCATGGATAAGTAAGATGAATCCCTGAATTACCGAAAGGAGTGATGCCCATGTCAACGGAACCCCGGCCGACGCCTGTCAACGGCATTGTCATCACCTTTTTCAGCACGGCTTCGGCCGTCGGCAAGACGCTCGTCGCCTGCAATATGGCGTCCGAGCTGGCCCGCGAGGGCTACCGCGTCTGCCTCGTCGATTTCGACCTCCAGTTCGGTGACGTCTGCCACTTCCTGAAGCTCCAGCCGACGAAGACCCTGGCCGACCTCCAGCGCACGATGCAGGTCGAGGGCGACTCGTGCCGCGTGCAGGACTTCCTGACGCCGTACGACCGCGCGGATGTGCACTTCTCCGTGCTGGCCGCGCCGAAGCTGCTCGAGGAGGCCTACAACATCCACCACGACTACGCGGTGCGCGCGGTGCGCGCGTTGCAGCGTCAGTTCGACTACATCCTCATCGACATGGCCTCGATGTTCAGCACGCTGAATCTCGCCATGCTCGACCAGTCGACCATCGTGACTTTCCTAGGCATCGTCGACTTCTTGCCGACGATAAAAAACATGAAAATAGGTATGGACACCCTTAAAACACTGGGTTATGATAAGAACAAGATCCGCCTCGTGCTCAATCGCAGTGATGCCAAGACGCGCATCAGTCTAGCGGATGTCCAGAAGCTCCTCGGCGAGCCCTTCTACCACGTCCTGCCAAATGATTTCCGCGCCGCGAGCACCTCGATACGAGACGGCATCCCGCTCGTCCTGGCGCCGCAGAGGACGGCCCTCGGCGATGCTCTCCGGGCCCTCGTCGACCGCTACACCAACCACAGCAGCACCCCGGCCGAGACAGAGGCCAAGCAGCAAGAGCCATCCTGGCTCAGCCGCATCTTCGGTTAAAGAAAGGAGGCATTCCCGATGTACCGTGTCATGCTGGTCGAGAAAGACCGCCTGATGCTCTCCAAGCTCAGCGCCGTCATCGAGCGCACGCCGGGCTTCACGATGGCTGTACGCTACCAGAGCAAGCAGGACGCACTGGGCCAGGGCCGCATGTTCGACCCGAACCTCATCCTGCTCGATATCGATAACGAGAATGCCATCCCACTCATCGAGTCCTTCCACCAGTCCTACCCCAATGCCGATATCCTCGGCATGGCGGCCGAGTGGCGCCCCGAGAGCGCGACGCACCTCATCGGCGCGGGCGCGCGCGGCTGCCTCATCAAGCCGTTCACCGGCGTCGAGCTGCAGGAAGCCGTGCGCGAATTCGTCACGGAGGGCAGCGAGAAGGACTGCGAGACGCTCGTCTTCTTCAGCCCCAAGGGCAAGAGCGGTAAGACGACGCTAATCGCCAACCTCGCCGAGGCTCTGGCGCGCCGCTCGCACGAGCAGGTCGGCATCATCGACGCAGACCTGCAGTTCGGCGACATGGCCGTCTTTTTCAACCTCGCGCCGAAGTCGACGATCGTCGAGGCGGCCCGCGATGTCAGGTTCCTCTCCCCCGTGACGCTCAAGCGCTACTACGTGCCCGTCTCCGAGCGCGTCCACGTGCTCTGCGGCACGACGAAGCCGAACTACATCGACAAGGTCTCCATCCCGCAGCTCGAGAACATCATCCGCATGTCCAAGAGCCTCTTCCGCTACCTGCTCATCGACGTGCCGCCGGGCTTCAACCCGACGTCGATTGCCGCCGCGGAGAACTCCAGCGTGACGTACCTCTGCGCGATGATCAACGGCGCCTTCGAGATGGACCACATGCGCCGGGCACTCCAGATCTTCCAGGACTGGGATGACGCCGACGAGCGCGCCAAGGTCATCTTCACGCGCGTCTCGCCGTGCACGGAGCAGAAGCGGCGCGAGCTCGAGAATGAGCTTGGCCACCCCGTCGCGGCCATCATCCCGAATGAGTACCTCGTCGTCTCGCAGGCCGCCGACAACGGCCAGATGGCGACGGAGCTGCAGCCGGACAACCCGCTCGCCAAGAGCGTCGACCGGCTCGCCGAGCAGATCATCGGCAGCCGTGCCCCGCAGGCAGCGAGGTGGTCGTCATGAAGGCACTTCTCGCCATCCTGATCACCGTCTTCTGCTTTGCCCTGCTCCTCGGGCTGCTATCCATCCGCTCGCGCGAAGACCGCGTCATGACGGAGCGCCTCAACTACTTCGCCGGCGGCGAACAGGCGCAGCGCCAGAAGCAGAAGCTCACGCCGAAAGCCTTGCTCTACAACTGCATTGAGGGCATCGCCAATGGCCTCGGGCGGCTGCAGCAGGGCAAGCGCATCGAGCTCATGATGCAGCAGGCCGACTGGCCGATACGCGGCACCGAGTTTGAGGCCATCCTGTTGCTCTGGGGCGGGCTCGTCGGCCTCGTCACTTTCCTCGTGACGCTCAAGGGTGCGATGTTCTTCGTCGGCCTCCTAGCAGGCATCCTGATGGGCTTTGCCCTACTGGGCCTGCGCATCCGCAGGCGGCGCAAGAAATTCACGAACCAGCTTGGCGACATGCTGACCATGGTCGCAAACGCCCTGCGCGCCGGCTTCAGCTTCATGCAGGCCTTCGAGCTCATCTCCCGTGAGATGGACGCCCCGATGGGCCGCGAAGTCCAGCTCGTCGTCAACGAGGTCAACCTCGGCAACACTCTCGAGTCCGCGCTCGACAACATGCAGCGCCGCGTCGCCAGTCCCGACTTCGAGCTCGTCGTCACCGCTGTGCTCATCCAGAGACAAGTCGGCGGCGACCTCGCCAGCATCCTCGATACGATCAGCGAGACGATTGCAGAGCGAGTCAGGATGCGCAGAGAGGTCATGACATTGACGGCGCAGGGGAGAGCTTCTGCATTGGTAGTTTCATGTATACCAATTGGCTTAGCAGCTGCTCTTTTCATATTGAATCCAAGTTATTTAAACCCTTTATTTGAGACTGAAATAGGCAGGATGTTTATTGCTGGTGCCGTTATATTGCAGCTTGTAGGGTTCATTATTATTCATCGTATTGTTGATATAAAGATTTGAATGGACATGAATATGATAGGTGGATGTTACTCTTATATCAAAATTATTTTAGGTCATCAGAGTGCATAGACATTGGTAGAACATGCTTTGATTCTAGCATTTGTTTCTGCTGTTGCAATATGCTTCTATCATAATATCACGGTTGATGAAAATGGAAGAGAAGAGTTACATTCGTTTGTACTGTCCATCAAGGATGTGTTTTACCGTATATCAAATATACTAAAACACATACTAATGGAGTATGTAATCTGAAAAGATTCACATAAAATAGAGTTTATTAAAACATTGCACCTTAAGGAGGAATTTTTATGGTTATTGAAATTATGAAATATTTGAAGGCTCGCTATGTGAGCGAAAAGGCACAGGGTATAGTTGAGTATGCTTTGATTCTGGCATTTGTAGCCGTTATCGCAGCAGCATTGTTTACTAACAATGGCATCGAGGGGCATGTTGAAAATGTCTTTAAACATATTGGAAATCTGCTTGAAAAGGGCGAAGGTGCATCCAATACGTGATGTTAGTGCATTAATAACGATTTCTTGTCTATTCAGACGAGAATCTTTGTTTTAGTATGATGTATTGAAAGAGGTAGAGCTATGAGATTCCAAAAGGGACAGTCCATTGTGGAATTTGCATTAATTCTACCTCTTTTTCTTTTGTTTTTATTTGGTATTGTATATTTTTCAATGGTATTTTTAGATTATATGACTTTGAGTACAGTTGCTCGTAACAGTGCTCGCGAAGCTGCTGTAGCAAATGCAGAGGAATATGCTGATCATTACCAAGTGATTCGTAATCGCTACACGAACCAGGAATTACCGGTTGATCTTTATGATTGGAAGAATGACTTTAAGATAGATTATCAAGAACCACAAAAAAATGAAGAACATGGCAACGTAATAGTTACAATCAATGCCAAGTTCAAAGATGATACTTCTTGGCTGCCTGAAATTCTTGATGGTTTGACCGATAGTAGGGATTCATCCAAATTAGATTTGCATATAACCTGTACAATGTACAGTGAAGATAATTGGAAGACACAGAAGTGATGAGAGGTGAGATGCGATGTCATTATTGACGCGCCTGGGACGGGCGGCTGGTGAGAATCGTCAGGTCAATATTTTTGGTGCCCGTGAGGACAGCCAGGATATGGCGGCGGAGCGCTCGTATCAGGAAGTCAAGCAGCGTATCCATCAGCGCATTGTCGATGAGATGACGCCGGAGGAGCAGCTGATGTTGACTTCGGTGCATCAGGACCCGCATCAGGTCGAGACGCTCATCACGGACTACTGCCAGCGCGTGCTCGACGAGAATCCGTTTGCCATCCCGCAGGGCGAGAAGCCGCGGCTCATCGCGGATATCCGCGACGAAGTGCTCGGCCTCGGTCCTATCGAGGCCTTGCGCAAGGACGATGCCATCACCGAGATCATGGTCAATGGCCCGCGTCAAGTCTTCGTCGAGCGCATGGGCAAACTTGAATTGACAGATGCGAAGTTCCACGACACGGCGCACCTCATGAACATCATCGAGCGCATACTGACGCCGCTCGGCCGCCGCGTCGATGAATCGTCGCCGCTTGTCGATGCGCGCCTCGAGGACGGCTCGCGTGTCAACATCATCATCCCGCCGCTCTCGCTTGTCGGTCCGTGCCTGACCATCCGCAAGTTCTCCAAGACGCCGCTTAGCGTCGACAACCTGATTTCGTTCGGCACGATGGACGAGAAGATGGCGACCTTCCTGCGCGCCTGCGTCAAGGCGCGCATCAACATCCTCGTCTCGGGTGGTACTGGCTCCGGTAAGACGACGACGCTCAACGTCATCTCGTCCTTCATCCCCGAGGGCGAGCGCATCGTCACCATCGAGGATGCCGCCGAGCTGCGCCTGCAGCAGCAGCACGTCGTGACGCTCGAGGCGCGCCCGGCCAACCTCGAGGGCAAGGGCGCCATCACCATCCGCGACCTCGTGCGCAATGCCCTGCGCATGCGCCCTGACCGCATCATCGTCGGCGAGGTCCGCACGGGCGAGGCACTCGACATGCTGCAGGCCATGAACACGGGTCACGACGGCTCGCTGACGACGGCCCATGCCAACAGCCCGCGCGACGTCCTCTCGCGACTCGAGACGATGGTCATGATGTCCGGCCTCGAGCTGCCTGAGCGCGCCATCCGCGAGCAGATCTCGTCGGCCATCGACCTGATCATCCATCAGGCACGCCTGCGCGACGGCAGCCGCAAGATCACCTACATCACCGAGGTGCAGAAGATGGAGGGCACGACCATCACGACGCAAGATATCTTCCACTTCGAGCAGACTGGCTTCGACAGCAACGGCAAGATCCTCGGCCATTTCGTGCCGACCGGCCTGCAGCCGAGCTTCCTCGAGAAATTCGAGATCAGCGGCATCAAGCTGCCCGACGGCTTCTTCACCGCCGCCGGCACGAACGACATCGCCTTTGAGGGTGGCCAATTCTAAACGACGATTTGAGAAAGGAATGAGACGATGCTGAAGCTGCTGTTTGTCCTCTCCGTGACGGCCGTGCTGTTCCTGATCTTGCTCGGCCTGATCCGCAGCAAGGTCCAGCCGAAGTCGACGATGCGCCAGCGTATCGAGAGTTTGGAGACACTCGATACACAGCCGGAGCCCTTTGAACAGATGCGCGCCGCACAGACAGAGGACAAGAAGCCAGCGGGCGGCATCAAGCAGATGCTCGGCGCACTGGCGACGACCTTGACACCGCTGCGCCTGCGCCCTATCATCCAGAAGCGCATCATGCTCGCGGGCAAGTCGCGCGAATGGGGCGTCGCCGAGTTCTTCGGCAGCTGCCTGCTCGGCGCTGTTGTCATGTGGCTCTTTGCGCTGGTGATGGTCCGCACGGCTGCCTATGCGCCCGTGCAGAAGGCCATGATGGTTTTCCTGCTCGGGCTTCTCGGCGGCCTCATGCCCGTCGTCTTCCTCAATACGACCATCCAGCGCCGCCAGCAGCAGATCGAGCACCAGCTGCCGGAGGTGCTCGACCTGCTCTGCGTCAGCGTGCAGGCGGGCCTTTCCTTCGACGCTGCGCTCTCGAAGATCACCGCGCGCATGAAGGGCCCCTTCATTGACGAATGCCGCCGCATGCAGGATGATATCCGCATGGGCGTCGTGCGCCGCACAGCCATGCGCAGCATGGCCGACCGCTGCGGCCTCGAGGACGTCTCGCTCTTCATGACCTCCATCATCCAGGCCGAGCGCCTCGGCACCAGTATGGGCAAGACCCTCAAGAACCAGGCCGACAACATCCGCGAACGCCGCCGTCAGTACGTCAAAGCCCAGGCCATGAAAGCCCCGGTCAAGATCGTCTTCCCGCTCGTCCTCTTCATCTTCCCCGCCATCTTCGTCGTCACCCTCGTGCCAAGCTTGCTGTACTTGCTCAAGAATCTCTAAAAGCCTTCTCCTCTGGAGAAGGGGGACCGCGAAGCGGTGGATGTGGTTCATTCCGAGAAAGAAGCAATTATGCAGACAAAAACATTTCAGGTAGAAGGCACGAATACCGCCCTAACCGTCCATCTCGCCACCAACTTCTGGCAGCGCTTCCGCGGCCTCATGCTGCGCCGCCCCCTGCCGCCCGCTACGGCTCTGCTCATCGCACCGTGCAACAGCATCCACATGTGCTTCATGCGCTTCGCCATCGATGCCGTCTACCTCGACAAGCAGGGCAGGATCCTCAAGATCACCCGCCACCTGCGCCCCTGGCTAGGCCTCTCCGCCTGCTGGCATGCTCATAGCGTCCTCGAGATGACCGCAGGGCAGGCAGACGCCCTAGGACTTCGAGTGGGGCAAAAGTTCACAATCTAAGAAACAAAATAAAAGTCAGGCTCGAAACCATCGTGCCTGACTTTTTTGCTGTCCGATATCATTACGTGCATGTGCGCACCTGATTATACATAATTGTGTGATGTCAGAAAAGTGTCTAGTTTCCTCATTCCTCGTCAAAACGATTTTTGAGCCGCTGGATACTGGCTGTAGTGGCGATAGAGCGCAGCTGGGAGATGGCAGTATCATGGAGGCGCTTCAAGCGTTCAGCTTGAGGTAGGCCTGTCTTGATGAATTCTGCATTGAGGTTTTCCAGATTAGACAGGACAATGAGTTCGACGAGGTTGGCGGCATCGCGGATATTTCCCCGTGCCTCGGGATTCTTGTCTCGCCATTCTTTGGCGGTCATGCCAAAGAGAGCGACGTTGATGAGGTCAGCTTCGTTGGCGTAGGTGAGGCTCGTGTATCGGGCGGGCAGCTGGGTGTCAATGAGATGCTCTTTGATGGCATCCGTGTGAACCTTGTAGTTCGTCTTGGCGATTTCGCGACGGGCGGACCAGTCTAAGGATAGGTGGTCGCTCTCAGCCTGCTTGAGGCGCTGATAATCCTTGATGAGGTACAGCTTGAATTCAGGGGAAAGCCAAGAGGCAAACTCGAAGGCAATATCGCTGTGTGCATACGTACCGCCATAACGGCCAGAGTGCGATGTTATGCCAATGGAGTTCGTTGATGCTATCCATTGCTGGGGACGGAGAACAAAGCCATTTAGTCCGGCCTTGTCCATGAGATCATCGAATGCAGCGTGATTGAACGCTGGGTTGTGGAGCGACTCCCAGACGCCGAGAAAGGCGAGTGTGTTTCGGTTGCGGAGCCAGTTCTGGATAATGTAGCCTGGATTTTCATCATCGCGGTATCTGGCAATGTCTGTCAGAGAGAGAGGTAGTCGTTGTTGTCGCTGGAAAGCTTTGCATGGATGTTGACGCCTTTTGCCTCGATGATTCCGGATATTTTGACCATGATTTTAATCTCCTTTTTAAACCCGTCGAATTCGACGGGTTTTGATGTTTTGACTTTATACTCACTTGCGAGGATGGCTGTTGTTGTCTTCAATGATAATCTGGCTGATGGAAATCTGGGCAGCGGGGGTGGCGGCGAGGATTTTCTTGCCGATGCGGGTGGCGGTGTCATCTTCCCCTGGCTTGGTGTGTGATATGGCCTGGGATTTAGCCAGCTGCTGAGCGGTGAGCAGGATATTCTCAAGTGAGCGGCGCAGGAAGTCGCGTGTGACATCGTCCAAGGGCTCATGGCCGTTGCAGACGCTGCAGGCGTTGTCTGGGGCTAGGTCGGCAAGCAAGGAGCGGAGCTGCTGCTGGACGTCGTGCGGCTTGCGGGCGGAGGGCTCCGTCTTGTGTGCGGGCGGCTCTGCAGGCGTATCCGTGCGGCCAAGCAGGTAGTCGGTCGAGACATGGTAGAAGCGTGCCACCTTCGAAAGCGTTGTATAGTTGGGCTCGCGCTTCCCCGATTCATACATGCCAACAGCACTCCGACCGATGCCAGTCTGCTTTGAGAATTCGTCCTGCGTCAGCCCACTTTTCTTGCGCAGGGCCCTCAGTCTATCGGCAAATACCATCTTGATCCACTCCTTTTGCGGTAACTTTTTTTTAATATTACCACATTTTGTGACAACGAACAATGATGTTTTATTCACAAATTGTGCTTTGTAGACGATGTGGATGGTGCGAACTTATACGAGTATAGCAACTTCGGCACGCTATATTGAGACAGCTGCGGTGAGAATACGGGCTGCCCGAACTGCGGGGCTCCGTTCAGCGACTCGCATCCGATCGAGCCGTTAGGTGCCAGCAGCTGGAATCCGAATCAGGGCTGAGCCGATACGATACGGTATTAAAAATTCAGCCTTAATCTCGTTGACCAAGACTGACGTTTCTCCATTCCTAAGAACTGCTTGAAGGTTGTTTACAGCCTGTTTGTTGGGGTTGGGTCAATGATTATCCCGTTTCCACTTGGCGAAGGACCCACCCAGCCTGTGGCGTTAGGATAGTATGTTCCTGATCCAGTTCCATTGTAATTTCCTTCATAAATCTTAACGGGGTGAGAATTCCCATCCTTCTTCGTATAATAATAGCCGGGATTATTCTTGTAAGACGCTTTCAATGCATCGTAGGTCGTACCGCCATTAGCATCTGCCGAATAATAAGTGAACACCGTGTGCCCAGTGGTAGTGACCCTGACAAACCAGGCATCTCCCGGTTTAGCCTGGATATTCAGCTCCTTGGCCAGTTTCTCTCCTTCTGCGCTATCTGATGTAATTTCCAACGTTTTGCTAGGTTTCCCCTGCAGCTCATCAGCCAGTCCTTCATACCGCCCCTGCCGAAGCCGTTCAATGATGTCCTGTGCTGTAGTGGCCGCACTAAGCTGAATATTGACATTGCTGAAAACAGAGCGGATGGAGTCTGCCAAGTTCCCATTGGCAAAGAGCACGCCCCCAATACCTACAACGAAAGCCAGTATCAACGCATATTCAACAATACCTTGCCCTTTCTGCTTCCACATCTATTTTCATCTCCTAACTCATTGTTGTCTTTTGAACGTCAAACACATCATCTTCTATTATACTCGAAAACAATCTGCAATACCAGTCATGGTACTGGTGGACTGTTACAAAGAGGCAAAAGAAAAATCAGCCTTGACCTGCGAGATCAAGGCTGATTCTATATGCAATGTGGTTAAGCTTTCTCCGGCTCTTTCATGAGCTTGCTTGCCAGGCAGACAAGGGCAGTGAAGCCGATGATGCCGACGAGCAGGGCCGTTTCGCCGAGTGCACCGATGTTGCCGAGGATGATGCCCGGGATGAGGTAATCGGTATCTGCGAAGGTCGAACTTGCAAGGCTCAGGTTGCCGAGGACCGGCAGGATGAACAGCGGCAGCCAGCTGATGAGCAGACTGTTAACGGCAGCGCCGATGATCGCACCGCGGCGACCGCCTTTTGCATTACCGTAGATGGCAGCTGCGGCACCGCAGAAGAAGTGACCAACAACGCCTGGGATGATGACGACCGTGCCAAGGGCAACCATGCCGAACATCGAGATCGTACCGACGATGAAGCTGACGAAGAAGCCAAGCAGAACAGCGTTCGGTGCGTACGGGAAGATGATCGGAACATCCAGTGCCGGTTTCGAATTCGGCACGAGCTTCATGGCAATGCCCTGGAAAGCCGGGACGATTTCTGCCAAGATCATGCGGACGCCCTGCAGGACGACTGCAAAACCTGCAGCAAACGTACCGGCCTGCACGATGGCATAGATGATGTAATTCGTCCCTTTGCTGAGGTTTTCTTCGACGAACTGCTGGCCCGTCATCAGAGCGAGGATGATGTAAACGATAGCCATGACGATCGTGATGGAGACCGTTGAGTCACGCAGGAACGACATGCTCTTCGGAACATTGATATCTTCCGTGCTGTGCTCTTTGTTGCCGAACCACTTGCCGCACCAGCCAGCCAGAGCGTAGCCGATGTTGCCCGTATGGCCCATGGCGACGGTATCGCCGCCGGTGATCACGCGCATAAACGGCTGGCAAAGTGCCGGGGTAACCGTGAGCAGCGTGCCTTCAAACAAACCGCCGAGCAGGATGGTGAAGAGACCATTGCCGAAGCCAGCGGATACGAGGATGACGGCAGTCAAGCAGGATACATAGAGCATGGCCTGGCCAGTCAGGAAGATGTATTTGAACTTCGTGAAGCGGGCCAGCGCGATGTTGACCAGCATGCCGACGAACATGATCATCGCCGTGACAGAGCCATAATCCACCAGAGCAATGGCGACTACGGCCTCATTGCTCGGCACAACACCCTGAACACCGAGCGAGAACTGGAACATCTTTGCAAATGGATCTAGCGAATTGACAAGGATGCCAGCACCACCAGTCAGGATCAGGAATCCTGCAAAGGTCTTGATACCCCCTTGGATGACCTGTGTGGCTTTCTTGTGCTGTAAGACAAGGCCCAAGACTGCCAGCAAGCCAACGAGCAAAGCTGGTGTCTGGACGATACTGACAAAAAGGTTCTGTATCATAACCGAACTCCCCCCTATGTTGAATTCCCTTAGTTATGTGCAATATTGTTGTCGTCGAGAATCTTATTGACAGCTTCCTTGATTTCATTCTGGTCAATCAGGCTGTTGAGCAGGACAACGCGATCTTGCGGCAGGCCGGACACAGCGTCGCCAAGCGTCTTTTCGACAAAGAAGTAATCCGCCATATCCGCCGTCGTGCTACCAACATCTGCATGTTCGACAGAGATTTCCTCTGTCACGCCTTCAGAATTGAGCAGGTTCTGGATGTTCATCTGGACCATAAAGCTGCTACCGAGACCAGACTGGCAAATGCATAAGAATTTCATTGTAATTCCTCCTAAACTATGAATGACAGATGGTAAATGATTTCTTTATTCAGCACGAAGACTGCCGAGCAGTTCTTCCTGCGAGTTTGCTGCTAAAACGCGCTGCACACGATTGGCGTCCATCAACAGGGTAGCCAGTTTCTGGATCAACTCGATGTGGCTCCGATCATCCGGAGTCGCCAGGAAGATCCAGAGGCGCGCCGTATGGGCCGGGTCATCCAGCAGGGCTGCCGGCTGCTTGCTTAGCAGCAGCGCCATCACGGCTTTCTTGGTGGAAGGCAGCGGCCTTGCATGTGCCAACACGATGTTCGGCCCGATGTTCATGTACGGCCCTTTTTCCGTGCACGTCGTGATGATCTCATCGACGTACTCCTGTGCAATCAAGCCATCGTCCAGGAGCGGCTGACCAGCCATCTGGATCATGTTCTGCCAAGATACATGCTCCTGATCGATGTACTGAACATATTGTTCACTGAATAGCTCCATCATGCATTTCCTCCTTTCACTGTGGCTTGTTCCTTATTACAGTGCCTATTTTAGACGCAACCACAGGCTCAAACAAGTGCAATAAGGATTTAACAAAAGTGCAATAACTGAACTATGATGATGCTATCAACCTACAGGGGGCCAAATCATGTTATCCTTTTGTCCGTTCAAGAACGGTGATAAGCTGCTGAATCTGCTGCAGCAAAATGACCATGCTATATCCATCGAGGGGCTTCAGGAGGCGCTGCAGCTGTCCAGGCGCAGCATCCTCTACCTGATCAAGAAAGTCAATCACGCCCTGTCCGAGCAGGGTATCCCCATCATCCAGAACAAGAAGGGACAGGGGTATTATCTGGAAGAGCAGGGGAAGAACGCCTTGCGCAGCTATGAGCAAGAGCCCGTCGTCTGCAACGTCCTGACACATCCGCAGGAGATGCGGATCCCGTTGAAAGACCTTCACCTAGACGACCGCAACCGACTGCTGGACTACATGCTGATCACAGAGCCCGGCATCTCGCTTCAAGACTTCATGGACATCTTCCAAGTCGCGCGGAACACCGTCCTGCAGGAACTGCGCCGTCTGGAAACCTACAACAAAAAAGCTCCCTTCCAAGTCCGCGTCACACCACGCGGACGCATCATAGAAGGGAGTGAGCTGGCAAAAAGGCGATGGGTCATCGAAAACTTTGCCGCCATCTTGCACGTGCTTGAAAATTATTATACATTGAGCTATTCGCCCGATCTTCCGGCCTTGCTGCAGTCGTACGAGGACCTTGTGGGCAGCAGCCTGACCGACGACGCCCATCATTTCATGATGTACTTCCTCAACTGGTACGACCAGCGGCTGGTGAACGGAGAGCGGGTATCCTTTGCTCAGGCAACATGGTCCGAAGAAGAGGACCGGATACGTGATTGGGCCGAAGCCTTTCTCGCTCGCCACGACATAAATGACACGGATGAGTGCCAATACTTGTGCCGCCTCATGCGACAGCAGGCGGTAACCTCCGTCTCACAGAAAGATGCGCTCTACGATAGCCTGCATCACTTTGCCGACCATCTGGCCAGCCGCTTTGCCTCGCTGTCCGGTCTGGACATCACGCAGGAGAGGAAGGTCCTCGTAGACCGTCTGACGGTCCATCTCATCTCGGCCTATCACCGTCTGCAGAACGGAATCCGCTACCACAATCCGATGCTGTCTAAAATCAAGCAGGACTACCAGAGCCTGTTCTATCTGACCAAAACAGCGGTCAAATCACAGGAATACCTTTGGCACGCCGACTTCTCAGATGATGAGATTGCCCTGATTGCGACCTACTTCGGCGGCGCAGTGGTTTCACAAACGGAAGCGATCGAGCATCGCCAGATTCTCGTCGTCTGTTCCAGTGGTATCGGCACATCACAGTTCCTTCTGCTGCAGCTGCGCAGCCGCTATCCGCAGGTGCACTTCACCGGTCCGCTCAGCACCGCCGAATGCCTGCAGTTCCCACTCGATGACGTCGGCCTCGTGATCACGACAACATCACGGCAGTATTTCCAAAACATCCCTTGCCCCGTGTTGTCGATATCGCCATTGCCGACAACACAGGAATGGGAGGAACTTCACAATCGCCTGGCCGAATTGGATTTTCCCATCGATACCGGCCTGCGCGAGAACGTGCGAGAAATCGTCGCTATCATCTCGGACTATGCAAAGATCGAAGACATGAATGGCCTGCTAAGAGGACTGAACGACTATTTCTACCGGAAGAACCATCAAATGAAAATCCGCAGTCGACAGAGTCAGTCGGACTCCCTGCTGAAGTACGTAACCTACTGCAGCGGCGAGATTCCTGCCGCCGCGAAACATGCGAAACCAGCCTGGCAAAATGCCATCCAGTACGCATGCCAGCCGCTCCTGCAGGGCCACTTCATCGTCCAAAGTTACATCGACCGCATCATCGCGCTGCTGTCCCGTTACGGCGATTACATGGTGCTCGGCAAAGGCGTCCTGCTCGCACATGCCAAGACAAAAGACGGCGTCCTCGCCAGTTCCGCTGCACTCACCTTATTCGAGAAGCCCATCACGATGCAGAGCGGCAAAGAAATCCGCTGCATCATCTGCCTGGCTCCACAGAACCAGAACGACCATCTCGATTTCTTGGCACTGCTACTCCAAAAGCTGAACGACGCAGAGTGGTGCAAAAACCTGTTCACCAGAAACAGCCAAGAGGAACTGGAATCCTTTATCTGGACGACCGTAGACGAAAACGCAGATCAATAGCCAACAGCAGGTTCAGGGGACGAAGGTCGCCGACAGTATTTTCAAGGCCTGCGAAGCCAGACCACGTCTGGGTTCAGAGGGCATTTCAGGTGCTGAAATGCGGAAGTGCGCCTACCCGAGCCTTTGCCCAAAATCACTACAGGTCCGCGCAAAGAAAATCGGCCTCTACCTAAACATTGCTGCAAGAGGAGCCAAATGCAAAAAGACCTCAGCCGGTCATCACTCCGGCTGAGGTCTTTTCAGTTGGTATACGTCTTGTTAGACATGCCTTCTAACGGCTTTATTATATAGTAAAGATATAAAATCAACCATACCAAATCTATAGATAATTATATTAAAATATGTTATAATTATCTATAAGGAGGTGAGTCCATATGTTTTCTAAAGATGTTCTTCGCATCTTGCAAGTTACCAGACCGACACTCACGAAGTATGTCAAGACAGGGATTATCCGTGTCCATGTCATGCCGAATGGCCATTATGACTACAACGAGGAAGATGTCTACAAGTTCCTCAACAAGAAGGAAAAGCGTAAGACCTACATCTATGCCCGCGTTGCTACACCCAAGCAGAAACTTGACCTCAAGAACCAGATCCAGCAGCTCAAACAGTTCTGTCTCGCGAAGGGCTACACCGTCAATGGCGTATTTTCGGATATTGCCAGTGGCATCAACTTCGAAAAGCGGAAGGGCTTGTTCGACCTTTTGGATGATGTCCTTGCTGGGCGTGTCGAGCGTATAGTCGTGACCTATAAGGACAGGCTTTCACGCGATGCATATGACTTGCTCGACTATCTGTTCCAGAAATACAACTGTGAGCTGGTCGTCATGAGTGATGTCGGCTCTGAAAAACTTGACTCTCAAGAAGTGTTCGAGGATATGGTGAGTCTTCTGCATTGTTACTCCATGAAGCTGGATTCCAGCCACAGGAAGCTGCAGAAGAACAAGGAGGCGATAGAGGATGATGAAACGAGTGGAACGCCACCGGCTTAAACCTTCTTCACCGTTCTACGCCATGCTGCGCGAATTCTGTCATCGTTCCAAGAACCTGTACAACCACGGCAACTACCTGATTCGTCAAACATTCATTGAAGATGGCAAATGGCTGCGCTATGGCGAAGTCGACCGTTTGCTGAAGGCTGATAAAGACTACCCCGACTATCGGGAGATGCCGACTGCGCAGTCGGCACAGCAGACGCTCCGTATCTTGGATAAAAACTGGACATCGTTCTTCGCGGCCATCAAGGACTGGAAGGCGCATCCCGAAAAGTACAGAGGCCGGCCGAAACTGCCGAAGTACAAGCCGAAGGATGGCTATTTCCCGCTAGTATTGACGAACCAGAACTGCAAGCTCAAAGACGGAGTCATCCGTTTTCCAAGAGCCTTTCAAGGGTTCACGGTAAAGGCCATCTTCGCCAGTCAACCAGATGCTGTGTTCAAGCAGGCACGCATCATCCCGCATGGTGGTGAGATTGATCTGGAGCTCGTCTATGAGTTGCCGAAAGTCGAGGAGAAAGACGACAATGGAAAGTATGCCGCCATCGATATCGGCGTCGACAATCTCGCGGCACTGGCCTGGAGCACAGGCGAACGATTTGTCTTGCTCAAGGGGACGCCGCTCAAGTCGGTCAACCAGTACTACAACAAGCAGATGGCCAAGCGCAGGAGCATCTGTGAGCTGATGAATGGACGCCATTCATCCAAGCGAATCGCGTGGCTCACAGCGAAGCGGAACCGCAAGGTCGAGGATTACCTGCACAAAGCAAGCCGCAAGGTCATCGACTTGTGCGCGGAGCAGGATGTGTCGGTACTGGTTGTCGGAAAGAACAAGGGCTGGAAACAAGAAGCGAAACTTGGCCGCAGAGTCAACCAGAGCTTCGTGCAGCTGCCTTTCGCCCGCTTCATCCAGATGCTTCAGTACAAGGCTGAGGCAATCGGCATGAAGGTCGTGCTGACGGAAGAAAGTTACACGAGTGGCACTTCATTCTTGGATGGCGAGGCTCCGACCAAAGACCACTATGATAAGTCACGCCGTATTCATCGCGGCTTGTTCCAAGCAAACGATGGCCGGAAAATCAATGCCGACGTCAATGGTGCCTACCAGATCATGCGAAAAGTATTCCCGAACGTGAACGCAGACGGGATAGAGGGCGTAGCGTTACGTCCAGTTGTAGTAGCTCTTTCGATGAGCGCTCGCCGCAGCTTCGGCTGTGCCTGATGCGAGAAAGAGTGAACAGCGAAATTTATTAAAAATACGAATATCACTATTTGGTATTTATAATAAATATAACGTTGTTGCCTTGGATGCGCTCGATTTCCTGATTCGTCTCATCCGGGTGAACCGGCACCTGACTGATGCGCGGTGTATCTTCGATGTACTTCGTCATGATGTCCTGTACTGATTCGTCCTTGAATTCCTCGACCATGCGCTTCAGGATGAATGCGAGAATCTTCTTCTGGGAAAGCACCTTCTTCGCCGCCTAATCGTAGGCAGCATTGCGGTTGCCGTACAGCGCTTCTTCCGATAAACTCATTCTCCCACCTGCCTTTCTATCTCCATTCTACTAGGATTCGTGGGGATTGACAACAGCGCTTTCTGCTCGAGTAGGATGCGCAGTACCTGAAAAGAGCATTATGGAAAAATGAGGTGATACTGATGGATGATAAGGAAAAGAAGTACGATGTTGAGACTGGCGAGGAGCTTGTGAGAGATGCGCGGCCCATGACTATTTCGTATGCAGGGCATCAGCTGACCTTCTCGATGCCGGGCTGGTATCCGAAGGATAATGATGAGGGGACTTTTACGGATGATGACATGAAGGTCTATGACAAGGCGCTGAATCAGTTGAAAGCGGAATCAGAGCATCTCTTGAAGCCGATGGAGATCCGTGCCATCCGCAAGAAATTGAAGTTGACGCAGGTGCAGGCCGGTACGATTCTTGGCGGCGGAAAGAAGGCTTTCCAGAAGTACGAAAGCGGTGAGATCCTGCCGATCCGTGCTATCTCGAACCTGTTGCGTGTCTTAGCTGTCCAGCCGTCGTTGCTGCAGACCATCATGTGATGACGAGGTACTCGGCATGTCAGTGTGCGGGCGGATGAAGGATTGCTTCAATGGAGCAATCCTTTTTTCGTTGCAGCGGGGCGGGGGGACTGCTATACTAGAAGAGAACAATCGGTTTTAGGAAAGAAGGCGCAGCAATGAGAGGAGATCGCAGAGGACAGCAAGGGGCAATCCTGGTACTGACGGCTTTTCTGCTGCCTTTTATCATCGCGTTTACAGGGCTGGCTGTTGACCTTGGCAACCTCTATGTCCAGCATCAGCGTCTGCAGAATGCAGCTGATGCAGCTGTTCTAGCCGGTGCGAAAGCATATGCAGAAAATAACGAGAAGGTAGATAGTCATCCAAAAGCAGATGCAAGAGCAAAAGAATACATCATTGGGCAGTATCACAATTTAGCTACGGATGAAGAGATTGATACGCCGCAATATAAAGCTAAAGAATATAATAAAAAGATATATTATCGTGTTGATCTATCAAAAGAAGTACCATTGTATTTTTTGAGCTTTATCAAGAAAAAGCAGCCTGTTGATGTAATAAGTATAGCATCCATAGAAGAAAATAAGCAGGACGATTCACCGGGATTTTTTAACAATTTGTTCATTTTTTCTAATTCATTTAATTGTACAAATTCCATAGAACATCCAGATATAATTAATGGAAAAGATTCTCCTCAAAATCAGGGACACCCTGCAAGTGATTTAGTAAGTACAGTATTTGATGGACGTATCTCATATACAGATGGGACAGGAAGCCCATCCGCTAGTTGGACTCCTGGAACAATTCGTTACAGTGATCAGGCAAATCTAGATCGTTATTTTACATCAGCTGCCAAAGAGCATGGTAAAACACTTAAAGATATGTTTGATGATAGCCAAAATGCTAAGTTTTCCTCAGATGGTACTTTTCAGTTTGGTTTATGGGGAAAGGCAGAATTCACTCCTTATAACTATGAAACCTTTTTGAACTATATGAGGACATTCATGAAGGATGTTCCGACTATTTCTCAGGATATTACAGTAAATCCTAATAATCCATTGTTTAAAAGTAATAAGATATCTGTCAATAATGTTGGCAATTTTTCAATTAAGGTGGATCAATCATTGCCAGAATCAGATGATCCCATTTATATTTACGTAAAAATGAATCAGTATCCAGATATTGTCAAAATAGAATTGGGCGCAGATACCGGCCGCCCGTTGATTATTTGTATTGATGCTCAGGCTAGTGTAGGAAAACCTAAAGTGCATGTGGAGTTAAATGGTCACACATTCAAAGGTGTTATTTATAATCCCTATGCCAATTTATGGGAAGGAACACATATTAATTGCAACAATAGTAAATTCATAGGTACTGTTGTCTGCCCTAAAATAGAAGTGCAGGGAGGAAATGGACAATTTATTTACAAAGATTTTATGAAAAATAATAATACAGATGGCGGTTCTGGATCTGGCTCAGGTACAGGTGTCTCAAAAGATAGTCCCATACGGCTGGTTTCTTCTCCGGAGGGATTAAAATGGAACTGAGACAGTAGTCTTTTCGTCAGTATATATTTGTTCAGCCTCAAAAATAAAAGCCACTTCCCAGGTTACCATCCTAGGAAGTGGCTTTTGTCACGTGGGTTATTGTGCTTAGCTACACTGATTCTATTCTACCACATCTGTCTAATCAGACAAGTCTTTTTATGCAATACAAAAGCGGGAACAACCGAACGTTCCCGCTTTTGCCGCCTCTATACCTTCTGCCACCTACCACATACTAGATGTAGTAGGTCTCCCATGACTATATTACAACAAATGGGGGAGGTTTTCAATAGGGGCTGAGAAATTTTGTTAATTGCTGCTGGCTGATGTGGTCTCGATGTAGGTAACGGGGAAGCCGTCGACGGTGTAGCCCATGCGCTGGCCGGTGGGGATGATCTCGGGGGCGATCTGCTCGGAGGTGAAGTAGGGCTGGTCCATCGGGACCTGGCTGCCGTCGGCGTTCTCGATCATGGTGTCGTGCTGGGCGGAGAAGTCGATGGCGGTGACGGGCGTCCAGATGGCGGAGGTGTCGATCTTCGTGACGCCGTCCTGGATGTCGAGGGCGCTGCCGGGGCTGACGCGCTCCGTGATCTTGCGGCCGGATTCCTCGGAGAGGGTGCTCGTCTCGTTGGTGCCGGAGAGCGCGACGGCTTTCTCATAAAGCTGTCGCGCCTTGGTGTAGTCCTGCTTGACACCGGTGCCCGTCTCGTTGATAGCAAATGATTCTCAAGCAAAAATTAGAGGCAGGATGAGAAGTCGGTTAATCTCAGCTGCCGGCAAAGATTTTTAACAAGATGCGCAAGATTTTAGAAGGGATGGAGGCTTGCGTGACGAATCTCTTTAGGTATAGGCAAGACGAATGGCCGGACGTGGAACGTCAATTCATCGTACATGTTCGTCAAGGGAAAGGAAGCGATCCGCATGTACTTCTACTGTGAAGACTGCAAGAAAGAATACCCATTGAATACGCATTCGTACAAATGTGACTGCGGCGGCATGTTCCGCCTGCACAAGGACCCGCATGAGGCGGTGGCGAAGCACGAGATCTCGCTCGGCGAGTTCGTGACGCCGCTCGTGCCATTCCAGGTCGGCAAGCTCGACTTCCTGCTCAAGATGGAGCATCTGCTGCCGACGGGGTCGTTCAAGGACCGCGGGGCCTGCGGCATGATCAATGCGCTGCATGACCTCGGCATCAAGAAGATCGCGCTGGACTCGTCGGGCAATGCGGGTGCTTCGATGGCGGCGTATGCGGCGGCTGCGGACATGGAATGCACGGTCTACACGCCGGACGACATCTCGCAGGAGAAGGTCAAGCAGATCGAGGCGTACGGCGCGAAAATCGTGAAGGTGGCCAATGGCCGCATGAAGGCGTGCGCGGCGGTCAAGCAGAACCTCGGCGATGCGTACTATGCGTCGCATGTCTACAATCCGCTGTTCTTCGAGGGCATCAAGTCGATGGCACATGAGCTCTACGACCAGCTCGGCCACCATGTGCCGGATTACATCTTCATGCCGGTCGGCAATGGCACGATGCTCATCGGGCTGTTCCTCGGCTTCATGGAGATCGGGCGGCTGCCGCACTTTGTCGCGGTGCAGTCGTCGAAGTGCGCGCCGCTCTACGAGGCGTACCATGAGGTGCCGGCTTCGCCGAAGCGCACGACGATTGCGGAGGCCATCCGCATCACGAAGCCGAAGCGCCTCAAGGAGATGGTAAAGGCCATCCGCGATTCAGGCGGCGATGTCATCACGGTGCCGGACAAGGACATCCTCAAGGCGCAGAAATACCTGAGCCATCGCGGCATCTACGTCGAGATGACGTCGGCGGCGGCGCTCGCGGGCGCGGTGCAGTTCTTCGAGAACGGCAAGCCGGACAACTACAAGGTCGTCATCCCGCTGACGGGCAATGGCTTGAAGCGTTGAGGCTGCGTGAGGGAATCCGGATTCGAGAGAAGTGGGCGCAGGCCCGAGGGGAGTACCATGTTATACGGAATGATTGATATCGGATCGAACACGGTCCGCATGGCGATTTATCGCATCGAAGGCACGCATGTCGAGATGCTCATGAAGAAGAAGCACACGGTCGGGCTGGCGGCGTATCTTAGGGACGGCGTCATGCAGCAGCAGGGCATCGACAAGGCGGTGGAGATCCTCAAGGAATTCCGGGCCTTCCTGCTCGCCTTCAACATCACGCATGTCGTGGCGTTCACGACGGCGGCGCTGCGCAATGCGAAGAACAGCGCGGCGGCGGTCGGCGAGATCGAGCGTCGCACGGGGCTGCCAATACGCGTGATCACGGGCGACGAGGAGGCGACGTACGACTTCATCGGCGCGACGCACGACCTCAATGAGGACGCGGGCCTGCTCATCGACATCGGCGGTGCGAGCACGGAGATCGTCTCCTACAGCGCGGGCAAGATCGAGCAGAAGATCAGCCTGCCAATCGGCTCGCTGGCCTTCCGCACGAAGTACGTGCACGGCATGCTGCCGACGAAGGCGGAGTGCGAGGCGATGCGCGAGGAGGCGGAGGCGACGCTCGGGGCGGCCACGGCCTTCGCGGACGTCCGCGAGGCGTCAATCGCGGGCATCGGCGGCACGTTCAAGGGCGCGGCGGCGCTCTACAATGCGCTGTACGAGAAGCCCTTCGGCAATGTGAAGATGGAGGCCGCCCGCCTCAAGGCGCTCATCGAGCGCTTCACGGACGAGCACGGCATCAATGAGGCGATGACGGCGATGCTGATGAAGACGGTGCCGGACCGCATCCACACGGTCATTCCGGGACTCATCATCGCCGAGGTGCTCGCCACGCGCTTCCACTGCAAGGAGATCACCTACAGCGATTCCGGCGTGCGCGAGGGCTACATCTATTCGGAGGTCCTCAATAAGTGAGAGGCGAAAGTCCATCAGCCCTTGTAACAGGGGCGCTGATGGACTTTTTTTTGCAGAAATGGTATAATTAAATGCTAAATGATTTTGCTAGAATACATGTTTTTTGTTTTGAGATTTTGAGGTGAGATTGTGGATTTTGGTCAGGGAAAGATCGTGCCGGTCAACCTGGAACACGAGATGAAGAACTCGTACATCGACTACGCTATGAGTGTCATCGTCGCGCGTGCTCTGCCGGATGTCCGGGACGGCTTGAAACCAGTACACCGCCGCATCCTTTACGCGATGCAGGAGGCGGGCATGGGCTCGAACAAGCCCTACAAGAAATCGGCCCGTATCGTCGGTGAAGTCCTCGGTAAATATCATCCGCACGGCGATTCGTCGGTCTACGATGCAATCGTGCGCATGGCGCAGGATTTCTCCATGCGCTACATGCTTGCAGATGGTCACGGCAACTTCGGTTCGGTCGATGGCGACCCGGCGGCTGCCATGCGTTACACCGAGGTCCGCATGTCGAAGATCGCGGAGCTCATGCTGCAGGATATCGACAAGGAGACGGTCGACTTCGCGCCGAACTACGATGAGTCGCTGAAGGAGCCGGAGGTGCTGCCGGCGAAGTTCCCGCAGCTGCTCGTCAACGGCACGTCGGGCATCGCGGTCGGCATGGCGACGAACATCCCGCCGCACAACATGTGCGAGGTCATCGACGGCACGCTGATGCTCATAGACCATCCGGATGCGACGATCGACGACCTCATGAAGGTCATCAAGGGACCGGATTTCCCGACGGCTGGCCTGATCCTCGGTCAGGACGGCATCCGCCAGGCGTACACGACGGGCCGCGGCGTCATCAAGATGCGCGCGAATGCCCGCATCGAGACGCTGTCGAATGGCAAGCCGCGCATCATCGTCACGGAGCTGCCATATCAGGTCAACAAGGCGCGCCTCGTCGAGAAGATCGCGCAGCTCGTGCGCGACAAGCAGATCGAGGGCATCACGGCGCTCAACGATGAGTCGGACCGCGGCGGCATGCGCATCGTCATCGACCTGCGCCGCGACGCGAACGCGAACGTCATCCTCAATCAGCTCTACAAGCACACGCAGCTGCAGGACAGCTTCGGCGTCATCATGCTGGCGCTCGTCGACGGCAAGCCGAAGATCCTGAACCTCAAGGAAGTCCTGCACTACTACATCGCGCATCAGGAAGATGTCATCACGCGGCGCACGCGCTACGACCTCAAGAAGGCAGAGGCGCGCGCCCACATCTTGGAGGGCTTGACAATTGCCCTCGACCACCTCGATGCCGTCATCACGACGATCCGTGAGAGCCGCACGGCTGACATCGCGCGCGCAGCGCTGATTTCGGGCTTCAAGCTCTCTGAGAAGCAGGCTCAGGCCATCCTCGACCTGCGCCTGCAGCGCCTGACGGGCCTCGAGCGCGAGAAGATCGAGGAGGAGTATCAGGAAGTCCTGAAGGCCATCGAGGAGTACAAGGCCATCCTCGCGGACGAGGGCCGCATCCTCGCCATCATCAAGGACGAGCTCAAGGCGGTCAAGGCGAAGTTCGGCGATGCACGCCGCACGCGCCTGACGGTCGACACGAGCGAGATCGACGTCGAGGACCTCATCGCCGAGGAAGACGTCGTCATCACGCTGACGCACAATAACTACATCAAGCGCATGGCGCTCGACACCTACCGCCGCCAGAACCGCGGTGGCAAGGGCATCAAGGGCATGCCGACGAAGGAGAAGGATTTCGTCGAGAACCTCTTGATCACGACGACGCACCACACGATCCTGTTCTTCACGAATCGCGGCCGCGTCTACCATCTCAAGGCGTACGAGATCGCAGAGGCAAGCCGCGCGGCGAAGGGCACGGCCATCATCAACCTGCTGCAGCTTGAGAAGGACGAGAAGATCACGGCCGTCATCCAGGTCAAGGGCTTTAATCCGGACGCCTACCTGTTCATGGCGACGAAGAAGGGCATCGTCAAGAAGACGAGCCTCGTCGAGTTCAAGAACCTGCACAAGGGCGGCCTCAATGCCATCAACCTCGATGATGATGATGAGCTCATCGGCGTCAAGTTCACGGACGGCGAGCGCGACATGATCCTCGGCACGAAGTGGGGCATGGCCATCGTCTTCGGCGAGGAAGCTGTGCGCGCGATGGGCCGCGCGGCCCGCGGCGTCAAGGGCATCAGCCTCAACGACGGCGATGAGGTCATCGGCATGGATACGCTCTCGCCGAACGCCGAGGTGCTGACGGTCACGGCTGAGGGCTACGGCAAGCGCACGGAGACGAGCGAGTACCGCGCCCAGAACCGCGGCGGCAAGGGCCTCATCAACCTCAAGGTCACGGAGAAGACGGGCGATGTCATCGGACTGCGCGTCGTCCACCCGGACCAGGAGCTCATGCTCATCACGACGGAGGGCATCGTCATCCGTACGAACATCTCCGACATCTCCGTCATCAGCCGCAACACCCAGGGCGTCAAGCTCATGTCGACTGGCGAGAACGACATCGTCGCCTCGATGGCCGTCATGGACCAGAAGAACTGATGACTTGAAGATTGCTTGAAGAATGATTTGGGAAGGGGTGATGGTGTGGATCCGGCAGCAAAACGAGATTATCCAATCCCATTCGAGCTCATCGATGGCAAAGTGGTCATGATGTCGCCGCGTCCTCGTGTGCGCCATGTTCAAGTGGCTTCCCGTATTGCCAACTTATTTGACCAGAAGTTACGCGGCAAGCGATGCACGGCCCTGCCGGACGGCGTCGACCTCATCCTAGATGAGAAGAACCACTTCATACCGGACGCGATGATTGTCTGCGACCCGGACAAGATTAAGGACACCTGCGTGGAGGGCGCGCCAGACCTCGTCGTTGAGGTTCTGTCACCAAGCACGGCGAAGCGGGATCGTGGCGACAAGGCAAAGGCCTATGCACAGGCTGGCGTCCGCGTCTACTGGATTGTCAGCATCGAGACACGCAGTATCGAGGTCTATCACAATGAAGAAGGCCGCTTCGAGCTTGCGCAGGTCTACACCTACTACTCCGAAGCTGACCGCGCTCGCAACGCCGAGCTGCTCGAGGAGCACCGGGAAGAAGAGGCAGATATGCCATACACCATCCCCGTTGAGCTCGACCCCGGCTTCGACATCACCCTGGCCGATATCTTCGAGAACTGAATCACGTAAAACGTAAAAAGGCTATTCCTTTGAGCTGGCTGCTCAGGGAATAGCCTTTTCGTGTGTTATGAGATTTGTACGGTGAAAGATGAAGGTTTTCGCTAATATTGCTCAGAGCGGCTGGCCATCGACCTGCTGGTCGTCTTTCTTGAGGATGACGAAAGCGTAGAGGCTGGCCACGCAGACGATGCCGGAGATGACGAGGAAAGTGCTCTGGTAGCCGATGCTGTCATGCAGGGCGCCGAGCGGCGTCGAGAAGATGATCTGGCCGACTTGTGCAGCGATCTGGAAACCGACCATGTAGAGCGTCGCCGAGATGCGCGTGTCAAAGTGCAGCGTGAAGTAGCGGAAGACAGCGAGGATGAAGAGCGCCGTTTCCGGTGCGTGCAAGAGCTTGATGACGGCGACACCGAGAGGATTCGTGACGAGGCCACAGCCGCCGATGCGGACAATCATGATGGCACAGCCGAGAAGGATGGCTTTGCGAACGCCGATGCGGCGCATGAGGATCGGCACGAGGCCCATCATGAGGAATTCGAGGAAGACTTCGATGGAGTTGAGCACGCCGTAAGCCTGCTGACCTGCCTCCGGCGTCGCGAAGAAGCGCGTGAAGAACTCCGGGAACATCTGCTGGTCAAAGACCGTGTAGAACGTCCAGCTCATGATGACGAAGACGATCATCTTCCAGACCTCGACGAGCTTGAACACGCCGATGATCTCGCCGAACGACGGCGTCTTGCTTTCCTTGAGGCTCTCCGACTTGACCTCGTACTGCGCCGTGAGCGAAGCATCGTTCTCCGGCGTCATCGAGACCAGGACGATGAGCTGCACTGCCGCCACAGCGGAGCCCGTCCAGAAAATCAGGTTCGGGTTCATCGTGAAGAGGAAGCCTGCGCAGAGCGCTGCCACGGCATAGCCGAACGAGCCCCAGGCTCTGGCCTGGCCGTACTCAAAGGAGTAGCGGCGGCTCAGGCGCTCCGTCACCGCCTCGAAGACCGGGCAGGCCGCGAGGAACGCCACCGCGAGGTAGACCGCACCGACGACAGCGCCGACGTAGAAGTTCGCGGCGAGCATCGGCACGTAGACCCAGGTGAAGAACGGGCCGACGAGAATCTGGCAGACCGCGAAGAACTTCAGCATCGTCTTCTTCATGCCGAGCTTATCCTGCAGGGAGCCGTAGACGAACATCAGGACGAGCGCGACCGCGCTGCCGAAGGAATAGATTGTGCCGACCTGCGCGCCCGTGAAGCCCTGCTTCGTCGTCAGCCAGATCTGGAAGAACGACCACCAGATGCCCCAGCCCGCGAAGAACAGCAGGATCTCAAGCGAGCTCGTCCTGTAGAACGGATTCGAGAATGCCTTCAAAAGATTTCCCATGATTGTTTCCCCTTTCCCAAAAAGAACACTCAAGCGAAGATGTCGTCGAGCTCATAGAAGACGCCATCCGTCATGCGCACCGTGCCGTCCTGCGGCTCGAGCACGACGACGCGTTCCTCCGTCTTCGGGTAGAAGCGCGTGCTCATGACGATGTCGCCGTCATTGAGGAAGAACTCCAGCGAGGAGCGGTCTTCGTAGACGCGCAGCGAGAGGTGCTCCTCGCCCGCCGGCAGCTGTGCGTAGCGCTCTTCCCTGCGCCCCGTTGCCGCCGACTTGCGCGAGAGCGTCACGAGGCCGCTCTCCTTCTCGACCATGAGCGATACGGTATCTTCAAAGCCTGCCGTGAAGTGGATAGCCACGCCCTTGGCCTCGGTGAGATCGAGGTCTGCGCAGAGCTCGCCCGTCTCATACGGCCAGTCGCCCAGGCTCGTCTCCTCGCTCAGGATGCATTCCGGCATCGTGTGCGCGGCCTTGCGCAGTGCCGTGAGCTCCCGGGCGGGCGGTGTCACCAGTCTGTCCTTGCGGTAGTGCAGCTCGCGCGGCACCGTCATCTGGCACGACCAGCCGTCGGCCTGCTCCGGCATCGCGCTCTCCCACATCGCGAGCCAGCCGATCATCACGCAGCGGCCGTCCGGCGTCTGCGTGACCTGCGGCGCGTAGAAGTCGAAGCCGTGGTCGAGGATATGGAACGCATCGTGGTAGAAGATGCCCGACTCATAGTCCATCTTGCCGAGCATCGAGACCGACTGATGCAGGTTGAGGTAGCGCTTGCCTTCCGGCTTGACGCCCTGCGGCGAGAGGATCAGCGCCTCATGGCCGTCGAACTCCGCGAAGTTCGGGCACTCCCACATGAAGCCCTGATTGCCGTGCGCCTTGGCCATGACGTGCTTGAACTGCCAGTTCTCGAGGTCCTCTGACTCGAAGACGAGCACCTGGCCGACCTCGTCTGCCGTCTGCGCGCCGACGACCGCATAGTAGCGTCCCTCGTGCTGCCAGACCTTCGGATCGCGGAAGTGATGATCCTCACCCGTCGAGACGTTCTGCGGCAGCTTGATGACCGGATTCTTCTCCGACTTCTCGAAGTGGATGCCGTCGACGCTGACCGCGAGGTTCTGCGTCTCGATGCGGTCCGGCTGGCCCGGCTTCTTCAGCAGGTCGACATGGCCCGTGTACAAGAGGTAGAGCTTGCCGTCCTTCTCGATGCCACTGCCTGTGAAGCAGCCATCCGCATCGTACGGGTGATCCGGGAAGAGCGCGACTGGCTGACGCTGCCAGTGCACGAGATCCTTGCTCGTCGCATGCGCCCAGTGCATCGGCCCCCACTTCGGCTCGTACGGGTAGTACTGATAGAAGAAATGGTACTGGCCGCCAAAGTAGGCAAAGCCATTCGGATCATTGCACCAGCCGACGCGCGGCGCGATGTGGAAGCGCGGATACCAGCGCTTGTTGACCTCCGCCTCATGTGCCGCAATAAACGCGTCCGGCGTGAGTTCCTTCTGTTCGTCTGTCATCGTCTTCACCTCGTATAGTTCCTATATCGAACCGATTCGATAAATACGTCTGGAAAATCGAAGCAGCCTTCTCGCATTCCGTCGCATGTCGAACCGCTTCGATGCTTTTATTATATTCACTTTCATCGCACATGTCAATCATTTCATCGTATTTATTTTTCTTGTCATTGTCATTCAATTTATCTGAAAATACTGTCTCTATAAGTAAAAGATATGCAACAAAACCGAGATTGTGATAGACTAAACACAAGACCAGATGAAAGGACTGCTCCTATGGCAAGAATCAAAGATGTCGCCAAGCTCGCTGGCGTCAGCACCAGCACGGTTTCTCTCGTGCTCAACAACAAGGGATACGTCTCAGCCGCCACGCGGGCCAAGGTCGAGGCCGCCGTCCAAGAGCTCCACTACGTGCCGAGCGAAGTCGGGCGCAACCTCTCGCTCAACCGCACGAACCTCATCGGCGTCATCATCCCGGACGTCGCTCACCCCTTTTTCGCCGCCCTGCTGCACGAGATTGAGATAGCTCTCTACGATTACGGCTACAAGACGATGATCTGCTCGACGGGCGAGAAGAAGAACGCCGAGCTCGCCTTCCTCGACATGCTGCGCCGCCATACGATGGACGGCCTGATCATCGGCGCCCATGCCCTGCACATCGAGAACTACCAGCACATCGAGCTGCCCGTCATCGCCTTCGACCGCTACCTCTGCGACGAAATCCCGATCATCCGCGCTGACCACCATCAGGGCGGCCAGCTGGCCGCCAATGCGCTGCTGAAGCGCCATCCGCACCATGTCGTGCAGATCACCGGCGCTCCAACCGTCCACACGACGGCCCACGAACACGAGGACATCTTCGCGCAAGTCATCAAGCAGGCCAGCGTCCCGCTCGACACGATTGTCATGCCGGCCAACGCCCTGCAGCCCAAGGACTTCTCTACAGCCGCCCGCGAGGTCTTTGAGCGCTATCCTGACGTCGATGCCATTTCCGGCACGGACCTAGGCGCCATCTGTGCGCTACGTGAGGCCAGCCGACGCGGTCGCCGCTGTCCCGACGACCTCTCCATCGTCGCCTACGACGGCACCTACCTGACGCGCCTCGGCCCGCAGACCATGACTGCCGTCGTCCAGCCCATCCCCACCCTTGGCCGGCGTGCCGCCGAAGCCATCGTGCGCCGCATCCGCCACGAAGAGCTCCCCTCGCTCCAGCCGCTCCCGATGGGCTTCCAGCAGGGTGAGACCTGCTGATTATATTGAAAACCTACAGATTCGATAGCCTTTTCGTGTGTTATGATTTGTGCGGCGCGAGGTAGATGCGGCCGTGGGCGTCGATGCGGCTCAGATGGCGCAGGTAGAAGCGGGCGATGATGCCGGTCAAGAGCGCGGAAATCAGCGTGCCCTCGCGGATGCCCTCGATGGTGCCCATGGTCAGCACGGAGACGATGGCGGCGATTGCGACGAGGCTGATGTCGTTGCCGACCTTGACTTTGCCGAAGTCGATGCCTGTTTTGCGCGCGAAGACGTAGACGGCACCCTCGCCGGCGAGCATGAGGACATCGGCGATGCCCTGTCCCGCGACGCCGAGCGCGACGAGCGCCGTGCCGAGCAGGCAGAGCAGCAGCTTGAGCGCGTAGGCCTCCGGCACGATGGCGAAGAGCTGCATGAAGAAGTCGATGCAGAAGCCGAAGAGGATCGTCACGGGGATCTGCAGCCAGAAGACAGCCGGGAAATCGCGCCGCAGCATCAAGAGCTCAAAGACGACGAAGACCATGTTGACGGCGAACGTCGTCTGGCCGAACGTGAACGGCGAGATCAAGCTTAGGACATACGGCAAACTCGAGATCGGCGACGTGCCCAAGAGGCTCTTGACGACGAGAGCGATGCCAGCCGACTGGATCATGACGGCTAGAATCAGCAGTAGATAGCGTTTTGGGGTAGACAAACAATTCCTTCTTTCATGAGTATGCATTTACTCGACCCAGTGGATCTTCTTGGCGTCGTAGCGGTCGACCTGTGGTTTCTTGCCGACGGGGTAGCCGAAGGGCAGCAGGGCGAAGGCGTACTGGTTGTCGGGCAGGTTGAGGATCTTGCCGACGGCTTCCATGCGCTCGGGGACGGGAGCGACGGCCATCATGACGCCGCCGAGGCCGAGTTCTTCGAGCTCGAGCCAGAGATTCTCGGTGGCGATAGCGCAGTCGATGTCGGTGATGCCCGGGAAGATGACGTCCTTGCGGGCGGCGATGACGAGCACGACGGGCGCCTTGGCGGCTGCTCCGGCATAGGGGCTCGTCTTAGCTAGCGCCTCAATCGTCTCGCGCTTCGTCACGACGTAGAATTCCCAAGGCTGCTGATTGCCCGCCGACGGCGCGACAAAGCCGGCCTGCAGCAACTTCTCAATCTTTTCTTTCTCAACGGAACGGTTCTCGAACTTGCGGACGCTCGTGCGGGTGAAGATGGCGTTCATAGTATCTTTCCTTTCTCATTTCTCGTTCTTCTTCGTACAATGGATTCCTGTCTCTATTATAGGTGGGCAGTGAAACCTCTGCAACAAAAAAGCCGGACACCTTGCTGGTGTCCGGCTCTTTCTGTATGTGATGCGATATGCTGTCAGGTTCAGGCCTCGCTGGCGCGCTCGTCTGCGAGGAGCTGGCGGGTGTGCTCGGCGACCTGTTCGGGCGTGATGTCGGTGAGGCGGGCGACGCCGGTCTTGATGGCGGCACCTGCTACGGCTGCTGCGACCTGTGGGGCGACGCGCGGGTCGAACGGGCTTGTGATGACGTGCTGCTCGTCGAGCTCCTTCTCGTCGATGAGATCGGCGATGGCCTCTGCTGCGGCCATCTTCATCTCTTCATTGATTGCCTTGGCGCGTACGTCGAGGGCGCCGCGGAAGATACCCGGGAAGGCCAGCAGGTTGTTGACCTGGTTCGGGTAATCGCTGCGGCCCGTGCAGACGATGCGGGCACCGGCAGCATAGGCCTCGTCCGGCATGATCTCCGGCGTCGGGTTGGCCATGCCCATGACAATCGGGTCCTTCTTCATGGAGCGGACCATGTCCTGCGTGACGGCACCGGCGATGGAGACGCCGATGAAGACGTCGGCACCCTTGATGACATCGGCGAGCTGGCCCTTCTCGTGCTGCGGGTTCGTGATCTTGGCGATATCATCCTTGTAGGGGTTCATGTCTTCCTGACGACCCTCGTAGATGGCGCCCATGCGGTCGCAGAGGATGATGTCGCGGCCGCCCATGCTGTGGATCAGGCGCGTGATGGCCTGGCCGGCAGCGCCGGCACCGTTGAGGACGAACTTCGACTCCTCGAACTTGCGGCCCGTGAGCTTGAAGGCGTTGATCAGCGCCGAGACGACGACGATGGCCGTACCGTGCTGGTCATCGTGGAAGACGGGGATGTCGAGCTTCTCGCGCAGGCGGCGCTCGACGTCAAAGCACTGCGGTGCCTTGATGTCCTCGAGGTTGATGCCGCCAAACGTCGGCGCCATGAGCTCGACAGCGCGGACAATCTCGTCGACGTCCTGCGTGTCGAGGCAGATGGGGACGGAATCAACGCCGGCAAAGCCCTTGAACAGGATGGACTTGCCCTCCATGACTGGCAGGCCGGCGCCAGCGCCGATGTTGCCGAGGCCGAGGACGGCGCTGCCATTCGTCACGACGGCGACCGTGTTGCCCTTGTTGGTGTAGTCGTAGATCTTATTGTAGTCCTTCTTGATCTCGAGGCACGGTGCAGCGACGCCAGGCGAATAAGCCAGCGTCAGGTCCTTGGCCTTCTGGAGGGGGACTTTGCTGTGCATCTCGATCTTGCCGTGGTGTTCCTTGTGCAAGGCTAATGCCTGGTCCGTCAATTTGCTCATGGGGGATACTTCCTTTCTTGCTTTGCTTCTTGTCTGCGCAGAATCGCGCTCGTCAGGCGATGGGGAAAGCAAGGCTGACGTTTATGATGGGGTTATTGAGTTATACTTGTGATAAACGTTACATTTTACAGTAAACTTTAGTTACAACCATGTTCAAACTGTAAAAACGTGTTGCATACTATTATATTGTTGTTGAAATAAAAATACAAATATAATTTGTTAATAGTGAAATAAGTTGCCATAATAATATGAGCCTTTCCTACAATTTGTTTGGCAGGAAAGGCTCATATTGGTATGCTTGTCGAAAGACGGTGTCTTATTGTGTCTTTGCCGTGTTGCTGCTGCGCGTCGGGGCGGCTGGTGTCGTCTCGGCCGGAGCTGCTGTCGTGTACGTGCTGCCCGCATGCGAGCTGCTCGTGGAGTGGTCGCTCGTGCCCTCGGAGCTCGAGCGGCTCGTGCTCCTCGAACTGGAACTGCTGCTGCTTGAGCTGCTCTTGCTCGAGCTTGAACTCTTGACACTGCTCGTGCTCGAGCTGCTCTTCGCCTTCGTCGTCGACGGGGTAGAGGTGGCACCCGCCGGGATGGAGCTCTCGTACTCGTGCTGCGTGCGTTCAAGCTGGGCCTTCTCGCTGGCGTTCAGCGTGATGCCGAGTGTCTCGGCCAGCGTCGTGCGCAGCTTCTGGAGGTCTGGGATCCAGTAGCTGACGCCGTTGATGTAGAGCGGCTTGCCCGGTACCATCTCGGTCTTGAGCCCGTTCTTCTGGGCTTCCTTGAGCGTGCCAGCAAACTCGAGCAGCTGGCGGAAGGAGAGGTCGGTCTTGACGGAGGACATGACTTCGCCGATGACGCTCGGCAGCTTCGGGATGATGGCCGGGGACGTGATCTTGTCCATGCAGGCCTTCATGAATTTCTGCTGGCGCTTGATGCGGCCGATGTCGCCCTCTTCGTCGCGGTAGCGCACGTAGGTGACGGCCGTCTTACCGTCCATGTGCTGCATGCCCGGCTGCAGGTCGATGATCAGGCCGCCGTCGTCGTCCCACGGGTCTTCGTAGTACATGCGCTTCTCGACATCGATGTCGATGCCGCCAATGGCATCGATGATTTTCTGGAAGGCCTGGATGTTGACGACAACGTAGTGGTCCATGTTGACGCCGAGGAAGTCCTCGACGGTGCGCTGTGCGAGCTTCTCGCCCGCCTCAGGGCCGCCCTTGGCGCTGCCGTAGGCGTAGGCGGCATTGATCTTATCCCAGCCGTGTCCCTTGATCTTGACGCGGGTATCGCGCGGGATGGACATCAGCGCAGCCTGGTCTTTCTTCGGGTCGAGCGTCGCGACCATCAGAGTGTCGCTGCGGCCGACGTCGTCATCGCGCTCGTCGACGCCCATGATCATGATGGTCGTCTTGTCCTTGGCAGTCAGCAGGCCCTCCTCGACGACGTCATCGGCCGACTTGTCGAGCAGGCTGTTCGACGCGAAGAGCGCGCCCATGGCAGCCGCCGCGATAAAGGCGACGATCAGGAGCCCCCAAAAGAGACCTCGATGCCGGCGGCGTGAACGGCGCGGCTGGCGAGGCGGGATCGGATTCGTTTGCAAAATGATACCTTCTTTTCTCAAAATCAAGCATAAATCCCTGCTATTCTAGCAGGGCACATTTATAGTTACATTATAAGGAAAGCGCGTGGGATGTGCAATTACTTTATTCATATCCACACCATATCGTAGCGGTCAAGCCTGAAAAATCGATGGATAGATGGTAGAATGGGGGGAGACCATAGAGAAAGGATGATGGATATGGCAGCAGAGATTGAACGCAAGTTCCTCGTCAAGGAGGGCTGGCAGCCGCAGACAGAAGGGGTGCGCATCGCTCAGGGCTACCTCTCTTCGGTGCCAGAGCGCACGGTGCGCGTGCGCATCAAGGGAGAGAAAGGCTTCCTCACGGTCAAGGGGCGAAACGAGGGCACACGACGTGCGGAGTTCGAGTACGAGATCCCGCTTCTTGATGCGGAGGCCATGCTCGCTCTTTGCGAGCAGCCACTGATCGAGAAGCGGCGCTTCCTCGAGTCGTACGGCGGCTTTACATGGGAGGTCGATGTGTTCGCGGGTGCCAATGAGGGGCTCGTTGTGGCGGAAATTGAGCTGCCCACAGAAGATGCTGCGTTCATAAAGCCCCACTGGATTGGGGCGGAGGTCTCGGGCGATGTGCGTTACTACAATTCGAGCCTGATCCACCATCCGTATCGGGAGTGGAAGTAAGAGGCTGTGTATAAGTCGTTTCGGCGCTTCGCTAGATATCCACAGGCAGACGTGGGAAAATCGCGCGGCTGAAACCCAATATATGGGGCTGCGGGCAGGAGTACGGTGTATATATGGGGTTATCCACGGATTTATCCACATTATCCACATAATTTGTGGACAAGAGTCGTTGATTTTAACCACAATATGCACAGCTGCCTGTATATATTATAGTAGGAAATCGGATTAAAACCGAGGAAAATGAGATTTATCCACAGCTGTGGATTTCTTTGTGGATAAACAGAATAAAGCAAAAAAGAGCGCTGGACCGTGGCTGACGCGGTCCAGCGCTCTTTACTTATAGCGGGATGTGTTTATTTGTCTTCACCATTCTTGAGCGGATTCTTGAGGATCGAAAGGATTACGCAGCCGACGACGGCGCCGACGAGGATTGAGACGAGGTACATCAGCGGGTTGCCGATGGTCGGGACGACGAAGATGCCGCCGTGCGGTGCGCGCAGCGTGCAATCGAAGGCCATCGTCAGGGCACCCGTGACGGCCGAGCCGACGACGCAGGACGGGATGACGCGCAGCGGGTCAGCTGCGGCGAACGGGATGGCGCCCTCAGTGATGAAGGAGAGGCCCATGACGTAGTTCGTGACACCGGCTTTGCGCTCGCTCTCCGTGAAGCGGTTCTT
>ULRW01055861.1_pt1 | contig 40049 bp, 37 predicted proteins | sample 1955581 | NCBI WGS metagenome assembly ULRW01 (sample SAMEA4835687, study PRJEB28245) | human gut metagenome | biome: gut microbiome; material: fecal sample | place: Denmark | collected 2008 | reverse complement strand
CAGAGCCGCTTAGGCTAGGCTAATTTTTAACGAACTATTGTTATATAAGGAGAATTGCCTGGATGTCTTGACTGCTCCAGGCATTTTTTTCACATAATATGTTACATAACATACAGAAGTGTATACCTCACACCAAATAAAAGTGTTACTTTTACACCCGAAATAAGATAAACATCTAATTCACAAATAAAAATAACGCCATGAGGAATTACTTTCTTTCAGCAGGAATAGCTGCATGTATATTAGCATCCTGCACACAGAAACCGGAAACTCAGCTTACCTTATCCGGTTTAAATCCCACAAAGTTTCAAACAGAGGTAAACAACGCCCAAACCAACCTTTATACATTAAAGAATAAAGCTGGAATAGAAGTTTGTATCACGAACTTCGGTGGCCGTATTGTTTCCATAATGGTTCCTGATAAAAACGGGAATATGCAAGATGTGGTTTTAGGATTCGACAGCATCGCCGACTACATTAATGTTCCGAGCGATTTTGGAGCTTCTATCGGACGTTATGCAAACCGAATCAACCAAGGCCGGATTGTATTGGATGGAGACACTATACAACTGCCCCAAAACAATTTCGGACATTGCCTGCATGGCGGTCCTAAAGGATGGCAATATCAAGTATATAATGCCAACCCTATTGACGGCACGACATTGGAATTGACACGTATTTCACCTGATGGAGATGAAAACTTCCCCGGTAATGTTACAGCCAAAGTAACCTACAAACTGACAGAAGACAATGCCATTGACATCAAATACAGTGCAACTACCGACAAGAAAACTGTTATTAATATGACCAACCATTCTTATTTCAACTTGTCGGGAAATCCTGCCAAAGCAGCAACAGACCACATCTTATATGTAAATGCAGACAACTATACTCCTGTTGACAGCACATTCATGACCACTGGAGAAATTCTGCCTGTGAAAGATACTCCTATGGACTTTACAACTCCTAAAGCTGTAGGACAAGATATCAATAATTACGACTTTATCCAATTGAAAAACGGAAACGGATATGACCACAATTGGGTATTAAATACCAATGGCGATATCACCAAGCTGGCGGCAAAACTGACATCACCCGAAACCGGCATCACGCTGGAAGTATATACCAACGAGCCAGGAATCCAAGTATATTCCGGTAATTTCCTTGACGGAACTGTTACAGGAAAGAAAGGTATAGTATATAATCAACGTGCCTCTGTTTGTCTGGAAACACAACACTATCCTGATAGCCCCAATAAGCCCGAGTGGCCTTCTGTAATCCTTGAGCCAGGTCAAACTTACAACAGCGAATGTATCTTTAAATTCGGTGTAGAGAAATAAATCTTAATTTAATACTATAAAACATTGAGCAATTATGAATTGGAATACAAATGAATTTATCTGGCTCGATTGGGCTGTTCTTGCCGTTGGCATCATTGCTATCGTATGGGCAATTTGTCATGCCATAAAGAAAGACAAAGAAAAGATGAAAGGAGCCGACAGTCAGGACTACCTCTTTGGAAAAGGTGAACCTTGGTATATTATTGGTGCAGCTATTTTCGCAGCCAATATTGGATCAGAACACCTGGTAGGTCTTGCAGGTACTGGAGCTAAAGACGGTGTAGGAATGGCACACTGGGAAATGCAAGGCTGGATGATACTTATCTTGGGATGGTTGTTCGTACCATTTTATCAATTGTTGAACAACAAAATGGGTAAAATCATCACAATGCCCGACTTCCTGAAGTTCCGCTATACACAACGTACCGGTTCTTGGCTGTCAATCATCACGCTGATCGCATACGTCCTGACAAAAGTTTCTGTAACAGCTTTCACAGGTGGTATTTTCTTTGAATACCTTCTCGGTCTACCGTTCTGGTATGGTGCCATTGGTCTGATTGTTGTTACTGCAGTGTTTACGGTCTTTGGAGGTATGAAAGGCGTAATGACTTTGTCTGCCATTCAGACTCCGATTCTTATCATCGGTTCTTTCCTTGTTTTGTTCCTGGGTCTTAACATGTTAGGAGATGGCAGCATAAGCGAAGGATGGTCACAAATGATGGCTGTATGTAACGCTGCTCACGACGGTTTTGGTACAACCCACATGTTCCATACCGATCCCGCCGATCCTATGTATCAGCAATTCCCCGGATATGTAGTTTTCCTTGGTGCTTCTATCATCGGTTTTTGGTATTGGTGTACCGACCAGCATATCGTGCAACGTGTATTGGGTCAACAAAAAGGAGAGGCCAATGATGTAGTAATGAAACGTGCTCGTCGTGGTAGTATTGCTGCCGGATACTTTAAATTGTTACCCGTATTTATGTTCCTGATTCCTGGAATGGTAGCTTACGCACTTGCACAGAAGACTGGTAGTGGTATCGTTATGGATATTACCAATACTCATGACACAGACGGTGCATTTGCCATGATGGTGAAAAACATATTGCCCGCAGGTGTCAAAGGTATTGTTACTATCGGATTTATCTGCGCCCTTGTTGCATCTTTGGCCGCATTCTTCAATAGCTGCGCTACCTTATTTACAGAAGATTTCTATAAACCTATGAAAAAAGGCATGAGCGAAAGCCATTACGTACTTGTAGGCCGTATCGCAACTGTCGTTGTAGTTCTTCTGGGATTGGCATGGATGCCTATCATGATGAATATGGGTAACCTGTACTCGTATCTGCAAGATATCCAATCATTAATCGCTCCTGCTATGGTAGCCGTATTCACATTGGGTATATTCTCCAAAAGAATTACTCCCAAAGCTGGTGAATGGGGACTTATCGGCGGTTTTCTGATTGGTATGGTACGTTTGCTTACCAATGTTATCACAGATTCCGGTAAAGCCACTATGGACGGCGCCTTCTGGGAATACACCTCATGGTTCTGGCAAACAAACTGGCTGATCTTCGAAGTCTGGTTATTAGTATTCCTGCTTGTATTGATGGCAGTTGTTTCTTGCTTCACTCCGAAACCTACAGCAGAACAGATAGAAGCCATTACATTTACCGGAAGCTACAAAGAAGAAATCGCGAAGAGCTGGAACAAATGGGATGTTATCGCTACTTTGGGCGTAATCATCCTCTGCGCTTTGTTCTATGCCTACTTCTGGTAATTTCATGAAATGTTCACATTTCACGAATAGAAATCATATTTATAATTAGGAGTTACAAAACTCCTAATTATAAATGTTGCGAAAGTTGTATTACTCACTTAACAGTGCATTTATCAATGAGCAATTATTACAGCATCAATCCTAAGTTCTACGTATCTGTAGACTGTATCATTTTTGGATTTTATGAAGGAGAACTGAATTTATTACTCCTGAAACGAAATTTTGAACCTGCATTAGGCGAATGGTCACTAATGGGTGGATTCGTTCAAGAGAATGAGAGTGTAGACGATGCAGCGAAACGAGTTTTAGCAGAACTCACCGGATTGGATCAAGTATATATGGAACAAGTCAGCTCTTTTGGAGCTATAGACCGTGACCCAGGCGAACGAGTTGTGTCCATTGCCTATTATGCACTTATCAACATCAACGAATACGACCGCGAACTAGTACAAAGACACAATGCATTTTGGGTTAATATAAATGAACTTCCACCATTGATATTCGATCACCAAGCAATGGTAGAGCAAGCACGTGCCCTCATGCAACAAAAAGCATCGGTTGCTCCTATCGGCTTCAATCTTCTGCCTAAATTATTCACCTTATCACAACTGCAAAGCTTGTACGAAGCCATTTATGGAGAAGCCATAGACAAACGGAACTTCCGCAAACGGATAGCAGAAATGGATTATATAGAGAAAACAGACCTCATAGACAAAACAAGTTCGAAACGAGGTGCTGCCCTCTATCAGTTCAATGAAAAAGTTTATCGCAAAGCTCCGAAATTTAAACTGTAACATTTAAACATAAAAACATATGTTAGAAGAATTAAAAGAAAAAGTATTTCGCGCCAACCTCGATTTAGTAAAGCATGGCCTGGTCATCTTTACTTGGGGCAATGTTTCCGGAATTGACCGCGAAACTGGCTTGATCGTCATTAAACCAAGTGGCGTAAGTTATGACGAAATGAAAGCTGAAGACATGGTTGTAGTAGACCTCGACGGAAAAGTCGTGGAAGGCAAACTTAAACCGTCTTCAGATACTCCTACCCATATAGTATTATACAAAGCTTTCCCTGAAATTGGCGGAGTAGTACATACACACTCTACATATGCCACAGCTTGGGCACAAGCAGGATGCGATATTCCGAATATCGGCACAACCCATGCCGACTATTTCCACGATGCTATCCCCTGCACTGCCGACATGACAGAAGCCGAAGTTAAAGGCGCTTACGAATTGGAAACAGGCAATGTCATCGTTAAACGTTTCGAAGGACTGAATCCTGTACATACACCAGGAGTATTGGTAAAAAATCACGGACCATTCTCATGGGGGAAAGATGCACATGATGCCGTACATAATGCCGTCGTTATGGAGCAAGTAGCTAAAATGGCCTCAATAGCCTATGCTGTCAATCCCAATTTGACTATGAATCCATTGCTCATCGAGAAGCATTTCAACCGCAAACATGGTCCTAATGCTTATTATGGGCAAAAATAAAATAGTAATGCCCTGCCCCCTATTTTAAACAAGAAACTTAAGACATACAATAATAACTAACAAGAATAATTAACCAACCACTTAAAAATAATAGTATTATGAACGCATTTGATCAATATGAAGTATGGTTCGTAACAGGAGCACAGCTTCTGTACGGAGGAGACGCTGTAATCGCAGTAGACGCACACAGCAATGAAATGGTAAAAGGACTGAATGAGTCAGGTAAACTGCCTGTAAAAGTTGTATATAAAGGAACAGCCAATTCTTCAAAAGAAGTAGAAGCTGTTTTTAAAGCTGCCAACAATGAAGAAAAGTGTATCGGTGTTATCACTTGGATGCACACCTTCTCGCCTGCCAAAATGTGGATTCATGGTTTGCAGCAATTAAAGAAACCTTTGCTCCACTTGCACACACAGTACAACAAGGAAATTCCTTGGGATACCATGGATATGGACTTCATGAACTTGAACCAAAGTGCACACGGCGACCGTGAATTTGGCCACATTTGCACACGCATGCGTATTCGTCGCAAAGTAGTAGTAGGCTACTGGAAAGAAGAAGAAACACAAAACAAGATCGCAGTTTGGATGCGTGTTTGCGCCGGATGGGCCGATGCACAAGACATGCTCATCATCCGTTTCGGCGACCAGATGAACAACGTAGCTGTAACCGATGGTGATAAAGTTGAAGCAGAACAACGCATGGGCTACCATGTAGACTACTGCCCGGTTAGCGAGCTGATGGAATATCACAAGCAAATTAAAGATGCCGATGTTGACGCTTTGGTACAAACTTACTTCAACGAGTACGATCACGACGCTGCCCTTGAAGACAAGTCTACTGAAGCATATCAAAAGGTATGGAACTCTGCCAAAGCAGAGCTTGCATTGCGCGCTATATTGAAGGACAAAGGCGCCAAAGGTTTCACAACCAACTTCGACGACCTCGGACAAACTGACGGCAGCTATTTCGACCAAATTCCTGGCTTGGCATCACAACGTCTGATGGCCGAAGGTTATGGTTTCGGTGCCGAAGGCGACTGGAAATCAGCAGCACTCTACCGCACTGTTTGGGTAATGAATCAAGGTCTGCCTACAGGTTGCTCATTCCTCGAAGACTACACTTTGAACTTCAATGGAGAGAACAGCTCTATCCTTCAGGCACACATGTTGGAGGTATGTCCGTTAATCGCCGCTAAAAAGCCACGTTTGGAAGTACATTTCCTGGGTATAGGTATCCGCAAGAGCGAAACTGCCCGTCTGGTATTTACTTCAAAGGTAGGCAAAGGATGTACAGCTACAGTTGTTGACCTTGGCAACCGCTTCCGCCTCATCGTAAACGATGTAGAATGCATCGAGCCGAAGCCACTGCCTAAGTTGCCCGTTGCTTCTGCTTTGTGGAAACCGATGCCTAATTTCGAAATTGGCGCAGGTGCATGGATTCTGGCTGGTGGTACTCACCATTCATGCTTCTCTTACGACCTCACTGCCGAATATTGGGAAGACTATGCCGAAATCGCAGGTATCGAAATGGTACATATCAACAAAGACACTACAATCAGCGAATTCAAGAAAGAACTGCGCATGAACGAAGTGTACTATATGCTGAACAAAGCTCTTTGCTAATCATCCAATAGCATAACCATGTATAAAAGTGCTCAACGAGCAATCGTTTGCAGCACTTTTATACTTTTAAGTAAGTTGCAAAAGCTGCAAATTACAGATATTTCTAACTTTACATTAACGTTGTACCTTAAACCATTAGTTCCATTATGAAATTAGATGCAAAATCAACTATCGAAACCGGTAAAGCCATCCTTGGTATAGAATTCGGATCCACAAGAATCAAAGCAGTTTTAATCGACCAGGAAAACAAACCCATTGCGCAAGGCAGCCATACATGGGAAAACCAATTGGTCGATGGCCTTTGGACATATAGTATTGATGCCATTTGGAACGGATTGCAAGACTGCTATTCAGATCTTCGTTCCAATGTAAAAGAGTTATATGGCATCGAAATAGAGACTCTGGCAGCCATCGGCATCAGTGCCATGATGCATGGTTACATGGCGTTCAACAAAGAACAGGAAATCCTTGTTCCTTTCCGCACCTGGAGAAATACTAATACAGGAGAAGCAGCTGCTACCCTGTCCGAGCTGTTTGTCTACAACATTCCTCTGAGATGGAGCATTTCACACTTGTATCAAGCTATCTTAAACAAAGAAGAGCATGTAAAAGACATCGATTTCCTGACCACTCTTGCCGGCTACGTACACTGGCAGATTACAGGCCAGAAGGTATTAGGCATCGGCGACGCATCCGGTATGCTCCCCATCGATCCGAATACGAAAGATTATTCAGCCGAAATGGTTTCCAAATTCAATAATCTTATTGCTCCCCAAGGATTCAAATGGACATTACTCGACATTCTTCCCAAAGTATTACTGGCTGGTGAAAATGCAGGTACCCTTACAGCCGAAGGAGCCAAGAGACTTGATGTATCCGGACACCTGAAAGCCGGTATCCCCGTATGTCCGCCAGAAGGCGACGCTGGTACAGGTATGGTTGCTACCAATGCTGTAAAACAACGCACAGGAAACGTTTCTGCCGGAACTTCCTCATTCTCGATGATTGTACTTGAAAAGGACCTGTCGAAACCTTACGAGATGATCGATATGGTTACTACCCCCGACGGCAGCCTGGTAGCTATGGTACATTGCAACAACTGTACTTCCGACCTCAATGCCTGGGTCAATCTGTTCAAGGAATATCAGGAACTCATGGGCATTCCTGTAGACATGAACGAAATCTATGGTAAGCTCTACAACCACGCACTGACAGGCGACACCGACTGCGGAGGCTTGATCTCATACAACTATATTTCAGGAGAGCCTGTTACTGGCCTTGCTGAAGGAAGACCTTTGTTTGTACGCTCAGCCAACGATAAGTTCAATTTGGCCAACTTCATGCGTGCACACCTCCATGCATCTGTAGGAGTTCTTAAAATAGGTAACGACATTCTCTTCAACGAAGAAAAGATTAAAGTAGACCGAATTACCGGCCATGGTGGCTTGTTCAAGACCAAAGGAGTAGGTCAAAGAATATTGGCTGCTGCTATCAACTCTCCTATCTCGGTTATGGAAACTGCCGGTGAAGGTGGTGCCTGGGGTATTGCTCTGTTAGGATCGTATCTGGTAAACAATGACAAGAAACAGTCGTTGGCCGACTTCCTGGACGAAAAAGTATTTGCCGGAGATGCCGGTGTCGAGATTGCTCCGACGGCAGAAGACGTTGCAGGCTTCAACGCATATATCGAAAACTATAAAGCTGGTTTACCTATTGAAGAAGCAGCTGCAAAATTCAAAAAATAACCCAACAGAAAAAGACTACTTTTATGAAAAGTAAATTAATCATCAGCGGTCTTTTCTTGACAGCTTCCCTGTCACTGCCCGCACAAAAGAATGCAACTATCACTGTACAGGCCGAACAAGGTACACAAATTATCCCCAAGGAAATCTATGGCCAGTTTGCCGAACATCTGGGTACCTGTATCTATGGAGGCTTATGGGTAGGCGAGAACTCTGATATTCCCAATATCAAAGGTTACCGCACCGACGTATTCAATGCCCTCAAAGATCTGCAAGTCCCAGTGCTCCGCTGGCCGGGTGGTTGCTTTGCCGACGAATACCACTGGATGGACGGTATCGGTCCCAAAGAAAATCGCCCCAAAATGGTAAACAACAACTGGGGAGGTACCATCGAAGACAACAGCTTCGGAACGCACGAGTTCCTGAACCTTTGCGAGATGTTGGGCTGTGAGCCATACATCAGCGGAAATGTAGGTAGCGGTACTGTAGAAGAACTGGCCAAATGGGTAGAATATATGACTTCGGAAGGCGACTCTCCGATGGCTAATCTGCGCCGGAAAAACGGCCGCGACAAAGCCTGGAAGGTAAAATATCTGGGAGTAGGAAACGAAAGCTGGGGATGCGGTGGCAGCATGCGTCCTGAATATTACGCCGATTTGTACCGCCGTTACTCTACCTACTGCCGCAATTACGATGGAAACAATCTGTACAAGATAGCCAGTGGTGCCAGCGACTACGACTACAACTGGACAAAAGTTCTGATGGATCGTGTAGGAGCGCGCATGAACGGATTGTCTTTGCACTATTACACAGTAACCGGATGGAGCGGAAGCAAAGGTTCGGCTACCCAGTTTAATACGGAAGATTATTACTGGACCATGGGCAAATGCCGCGAGATAGAAGATGTCATCAAGAAGCACTGTGCCATTATGGACCAATATGATCCTCAGAAAAACGTAGCACTGATTCTGGACGAATGGGGCACATGGTGGGACGAAGAACCGGGTACCATCAAAGGGCATCTCTATCAGCAAAACACACTGCGCGATGCTTTTGTAGCTTCTCTGTCACTGGATATTTTCCACAAATATACCGATCGTCTGAAAATGGCAAACATTGCACAAATTGTCAATGTACTCCAGTCTATGATTCTGACCAAAGGTAAAGAGATGGTATTGACCCCTACGTATTACGTATTCAAAATGTATAAAGTACATCAGGACGCTACCTATCTGCCTCTCGAACTGAACTGCGACACGATGAACGTACGCGACAACCGCAAACTGCCTATGATCAGTGCAACAGCTTCGAAAGACAAGAACGGTAAAGTTCACCTTTCAATCTCCAATGTTGATGTAGAAAATGCTCAGGAAGTTATTGTAAACCTGCCCGGCATTGAAGCAAAGAAAGCTGTAGGCGAAATACTTACTTCTAAGGATGTTACCGACTATAACTCATTCGAAAATCCGGAAAAAGTCAAACCAGCTCCCTTTAAAGAAGTAAAAATCAATAAAGGCGTTATGAAAATCAAACTTCCGGCCAAGTCGATTGTTACTGTCGAGTTACAGTAAATCAGAGCAAAAGACTTATTGTACTTTAAACAAGAAGAAGGCAAAAATATCTGAAAAAAAAGAGTAACTATCCTTGTTGCTAATTGCACATAAAGAGTTATCTTTGTCCCTGTCATTTATGAACAAGCGTTAGTTACTCTGCTCTATCAAGCTAACAAAAACTAATTTATTATCAATATGAACGACAACAAACTTATGAACCTTGCAGCAAACAACATTCGTATCCTTGCTGCTTCTATGGTTGAGAAAGCTAATTCCGGACACCCGGGTGGCGCAATGGGTGGCGCCGACTTTGTCAATGTACTGTTCTCTGAATTTCTGGTATATGATCCTGAAAACCCAACTTGGGAAGGACGCGACCGCTTCTTCCTTGACCCGGGTCATATGTCACCGATGCTTTACTCACAGCTCGCATTAACAGGCAAGTTCACATTGGATGAATTAAAAGAATTCCGTCAATGGGGAAGCCCGACTCCGGGACATCCCGAACGTGACGTTATGCGTGGAATTGAAAACACATCCGGCCCGCTCGGTCAAGGACATACTTTTGCTGTAGGTGCAGCCATCGCAGCCAAATTCCTGAAAGCACGTTTTGGCGAGGTTATGAATCAGACCATTTATGCTTATATATCCGATGGTGGTATACAGGAAGAGATTTCTCAAGGTGCAGGACGTATTGCAGGAACACTGGGATTGGACAACCTGATCATGTTCTACGACTCCAACGATATTCAGCTTTCTACCGAAACCAAAGCTGTAACTATCGAAGATACTGCCAAGAAATATGAGGCATGGGGTTGGAAAGTGATTAAGATCGACGGAAATAATGCCGACGAAATTCGCAATGCCCTGAACGAGGCTAAGGCTGAACAAGAACGTCCTACCCTCATCATCGGTCATACTGTTATGGGTAAGGGAGCACGCAAGGCCGACGGCAGCAGCTACGAAGCCAACTGTGCTACACACGGTGCCCCGCTGGGTGGCGATGCATACATCAATACCATCAAGAATCTAGGTGGCGATCCTACCAATCCGTTTGTCATCTTCCCCGAAGTAGAAGAACTGTATGCCAAACGTGCTGCCGAACTGAAAGAAATCATGAAGCAAAAGTATGCTGAAAAAGCTGCTTGGGCTCAGGCTAACCCGGAAAAGGCAGCCAAACTGGAGCAATTCTTCTCTGGCAAAGCTCCTCAAGTCAACTGGGAAGCTATCGAGCAAAAGGCTGGAGCTGCCACACGTGCCGCATCGGCTACCGTACTGGGTGCTTTGGCAACTCAGGTAGAAAACATGATCGTTGCTTCTGCCGACCTTTCCAACTCTGACAAGACCGACGGTTTCCTGAAGAAGACACATGCCTTCCAGAAAGGTGACTTCACCGGTGCTTTCTTCCAGGCAGGTGTAGCCGAGCTGACTATGGCTTGCTGCTGCATCGGTATGGCTCTGCACGGTGGTGTAATTCCGGCTTGCGGTACATTCTTCGTATTCTCCGACTACATGAAGCCCGCAGTTCGTATGGCTGCCCTCATGGAAGTTCCTGTGAAGTTCATCTGGACACACGATGCCTTCCGCGTAGGCGAAGATGGCCCGACTCACGAACCGGTAGAACAGGAAGCACAAATCCGTCTGATGGAGAAACTGAAGAATCATAAAGGTCACAATTCTACATTGGTACTCCGCCCGGCCGATGCCGAAGAGACTACTGTAGCATGGAGACTGGCCATGGAGAATACGACTACTCCTACAGCTCTGATCTTCTCACGTCAGAACATTGCCAATCTGCCCGCAGGCAACGACTACTCACAAGCAGCCAAGGGTGCTTACATCGTAGCAGGTTCCGATGCCAATCCCGATGTTATCCTGGTAGCTTCTGGTTCTGAAGTGTCTACACTGGTAGCAGGAGCCGAACTGTTGCGTAAAGATGGTGTCAAGGTACGTATCGTATCAGCTCCGTCCGAAGGTCTGTTCCGCAGCCAGGCACCCGGATATCAGGAAAGCATTATTCCGGCCGATGCCAAAGTATTCGGTCTGACTGCAGGTCTGCCTGTCAACCTGCAAGGCCTGGTAGGTGCACATGGTAAAATCTGGGGCTTGGAATCATTCGGTTTCTCTGCTCCTTACAAAGTATTGGATGAAAAATTGGGCTTTACGGCCGACAACGTTTACAAGCAGGTAAAAGCCATGCTCTAAACGGTTGAAGACCTCTCGTCCAAACCATATTGAACGCAGACAGTGCAACTTCTTTTGCCTGCCTGCGTTCTGTCAATCATTGCAATCAGAATAGTAAATCTTAAACCGACATAAGAAATGAAAACAATAGGAATTTGTTCCGACCACGCAGGATACGAACTGAAGCAATACGTCCGTACCTGGCTGGAAGCCAAAGGCTGGGAATATAAGGATTTTGGCACCTACTCTACCGAAAGTTGCGACTATGCCGACTTCGCCCATCCGCTGGCCAACGCTGTAGAAGCAGGCGAGTGCTATCCGGGCATTGCCATCTGCGGAAGCGGTAACGGAATCAACATGACCCTGAACAAACACCAAGGCATTCGTGCCGCACTGTGCTGGATCCCCGAAATATCTCATCTGGCACGCCAGCACAACGATGCCAATGTGCTCGTGATGCCCGGTCGTTTCATCACCACAGACGAAGCAGACAAGATTCTTACCGAATTCTTCAACACAGCATTCGAAGGTGGACGCCACCAACGTCGAATCGATAAGATTCCCGTAAGCAAATAAGAGAAAATACAGCAAAAGCGTTTCTCTACAAAGAAAGCTCCTTGTTTTGCTTTCTCCATTCAGGTATAGAAGAATAGTGACCAGAAGTCACGATTGTTCTATACCTGTTTTTTTATTATCTTTCTATCCGCTACTTCACAGTCGACTCCCCAATACTCTCCCACCTCCTCTTGACAGCCCCCTTCAAACGGCTTGCGAGCAACACTTGTACGGCTCGCGAACAACACTTGTACGGCTCACGAGCAACACTTGCACGGCTCACAGGCAACACTTGTACGGCTCACGAGCAACACTTGCACGGCTCACAGGCAACACTTGCATACCTCGCGAACACTATCTACACAAACAACAGAACACCATCACCTGTAAAGCAGCATTCTTTAGAATTCTGTTCATACACCTCACTTTTCTGACATTCTGATAGAAAAACACTGTAAGTAAGGCGATTCATTACTATTTTTCACATATAAGATGCTTGATGTCTGCAAATAAAAACTATCTTTGTGGTTGAATAAACCCGATGCTGAATAAAATATGGAATCATTAGTCACCATCAAAGAGCTTATCAACCAAGGAAATGTAGAACAAGCCATCCGGCAACTTGACGAATTTCTGCAAAGTGCTTCCTCGTGCCTCGACGAAGCTTACTATCTGCGCGGAAATGCCTATCGGAAACTGGGCAACTGGCAACAGGCACTCAACAATTATCAGTATGCCATCGACATCAACCCACAAAGTCCTGCCAAGGAAGCCCACCGCATGGTGATGGATATTCTAAATTTCTACAACAAAGACATGTATAATCAATAACATATAAAGGAACGTAAATTATGGCAAAAATCAAAGGAGCAATCGTTGTTGACACCGAACGTTGCAAAGGCTGCAACCTGTGTGCCGTGGCTTGTCCACTCCATGTAATAGCCCTCACCAAAGAGGTGAACGTAAAAGGGTATAACTATGCCCACCAGATATTGGAAGATACGTGTAACGGATGCGCATCGTGCGCTACAGTTTGTCCGGACGGATGTATCTCTGTTTATAAAGTAAAAGTTGAATAAATCAGATTGAATATGGCAGAAGAAGTTGTATTAATGAAAGGTAACGAAGCCATCGCCCACGCAGCTATACGTTGCGGAGCCGACGGTTACTTCGGTTACCCCATCACTCCTCAATCGGAGGTTTTGGAAACTCTTGCAGAACTGAAGCCTTGGGAAACCACCGGCATGGTAGTGCTTCAGGCAGAAAGTGAAGTAGCCGCCATCAACATGGTATATGGAGGTGCAGGAAGCGGTAAAATGGTGATGACCTCGTCGTCGAGCCCGGGTGTCAGCCTGAAACAGGAAGGTATCTCCTACTTGGCCGGAGCCGAATTGCCCTGCCTCATTGTAAACGTAATGCGCGGCGGCCCCGGACTGGGAACCATTCAGCCCAGCCAGGCCGATTACTTCCAGACCGTCAAAGGCGGTGGACACGGCGATTACCGTCTGATAGCCCTTGCACCGGCTTCGGTACAGGAAATGGCCGATTTCGTAGGACTGGGATTCGAACTGGCTTTCAAGTACCGCAACCCCGCTATCATCCTGGCCGACGGCGTTATCGGACAGATGATGGAAAAAGTAGTGCTTCCTCCTCAAAAGCCACGCCGCACCGACGAAGAAGTTATCGCTCAATGTCCTTGGGCCACTACCGGAAAGACCAAAGACCGCAAACCCAACATCATCACTTCCCTCGAACTGAAACCCGAAGAAATGGAAAAGAACAACATCCGTTTCCAGGCCAAATACAGGGAAATTGAAAAGAACGAAGTGCGCTTCGAGGAAATCAACTGCGAAGATGCCGACTACCTCATCATAGCCTTTGGCTCAATGGCACGTATCGGACAGAAAAGCATGGAACTGGCACGTAAGGAAGGAATCAAAGTCGGAATCTTGCGTCCTATCACTCTGTGGCCTTTCCCGACACAGGCAATTGCTGCATATGCCGACAAGGTAAAAGGTATCCTCGTAACAGAGCTGAATGCCGGCCAAATGGTAGAAGATGTACGTCTGGCCGTGAACGGAAAAGTCAAGGTAGAACACTTCGGACGCTTGGGTGGTATCGTGCCCGACCCCGACGAAATCGTGGCAGCTCTGAAAGAAAAAGTAATCAACGGATAAAGAACGTAAAGAATGGATTCTGACAAAATAAGAAACGTGCTGAACATCCTCTTCCTGATACTTGCCGTAGCAGCTGTCATTACTTACTTTGTGGCCAAAGACGATTTCATGATGTTCGTCTACGTCTGCAGCGCAGCCATTTTCGTCAAGGTAATGGAGTTTTTCATACGTTTCACCAACAGATAAGGAGAAGTGATTATGACAAAAGAAGATATTATAAAGCCCGAGAATCTGGTTTACAAGAAACCGACTCTGATGAACGACAACCCCATGCACTACTGTCCGGGATGCAGCCACGGTGTAGTCCACAAGCTGATAGCCGAGGTAATCGAAGAGATGGGCATGGAAGACAAAGCTATCGGAATCTCTCCGGTAGGATGCGCCGTATTCATCTACAACTATTTGGATATCGACTGGCAGGAAGCCGCACACGGACGTGCGCCCGCACTGGCCACTGCCATCAAGCGTCTCTGGCCCAGCCGACTGGTATTCACCTATCAGGGCGACGGCGACTTGGCCTGCATCGGTACAGCCGAAACCATCCATGCGCTGAACCGTGGTGAAAACATCACCATCATCTTCATCAACAACGCCATCTACGGTATGACCGGCGGACAAATGGCTCCGACCACCCTTGTCGGCATGAAGACTGCTACCTGTCCTTACGGACGCGACGTACACCTGCACGGCTATCCGCTGAAGATGGCCGATATCGCCGCACAGCTGGAAGGTACAGCCTACGTAACGCGCCAGAGCGTACAGTCCGTACCCGCCATCCGCAAGGCCAAGAAAGCCATCCGCAAGGCATTCGAAAACTCCATGGCCGGAAAAGGCAGCAACCTTGTCGAAATTGTATCGACCTGCAACTCGGGCTGGAAAATGTCGCCGGAGAAGGCTAACAAATGGATGGAAGAGAACATGTTCCCCTTCTATCCGCTGGGAGACTTGAAAGATAAATAATTCAAAAGAAGAAAGACAATGAAAACAGAAATCATCATATCTGGCTTCGGCGGACAAGGTGTACTGTCCATGGGTAAAATCCTGGCTTACTCGGGATTGATGGAAGACAAGGAAGTGACATGGATGCCTGCCTACGGACCGGAGCAGCGTGGAGGTACGGCCAACGTAACTGTCATCGTAAGCGATGATAAGATCTCCTCCCCCATCCTCAGTAAGTACGATGCGGCCATCATCCTGAACCAGCCATCGCTCGAAAAGTTCGAAAGCAAGGTTAAACCCGGTGGTGTCCTGATCTACGACGGATACGGCATCATCAACCCACCCACCCGTAAAGACATTCACGTTTACCGCATCGACGCTATGGATGCAGCCAACGAAATGAACAACGCCAAGGCGTTCAACATGATTGTACTGGGCGGTCTGCTGAAAATCATGCCTATCGTCACACTGGAAAACGTCATCAAAGGTCTGAAGAAAACCCTGCCCGAACGGCATCACCACCTCATCCCCATGAACGAGGAAGCCATCAAACGAGGCATGGAACTGATCAAAGAAGTATAAGCCGCAAGGCATTAATATTCAGTTGAATAAAAAAGGATGCGATAATCGCATCCTTTTTTTGTATCTGTACATGAACAATTATACGATGAAAAGCTATGTAATGTTCTGCCTAGAGCAATAAGCAAACCAAGCTTCTTTGATAGTATTGTTAAAATAACACAATATGAACCAGTATGAACCAGATTCTTGTTTTTGAGGATGGATACATTATACTATTTTTGGAACATTTAAAAATATATAAAAATCTACTTAATGTTATGAATAACGATCAAATGCAATCTGTTAACTATTCTATTCCATCATCAGTAATTCATTTTCAACACTTTTTAGTATACAAATATCCAACAAGCATCATGATAAACTTAATTTGCAAAATGAAAGAAAACGATGTTACTAGCAAAAAGATTATGTGTAGATTATTATTTTGTGTATTAGTATTATTCTTTAATATTCTAATATCAAATGCTCAGACATTGAATACATATTCCGGCAAATATAAATATGGAACAGCTACTTATACATACAGAGACAATCCAGAAGGTGGACGTATTTATGAAGGAAATTTTGTTTATGTTGGGAATAATGGCATAGATAAAGCCATAGGCAAATTCAAAAATGACAAAAAAGAAGGAGTCTGGTCATATACTAATCTGGGATTCATGAAGTCTCTGCCTGCTTTGAAAGCTACATATAAAAATGGGATATTAGATGGTTCATATCAATATACATCGAAATCTGAGTGCATTTCTCTAACAATAAGCAAAGGGAAATTTATAGGAAACGTAAATGGAAAGAACTTAAGTTTTAGTTACCAAAAAGGCATATCTAATTATATTACTACTTTAAAATTATTAAAGGGTCAATTTGACGAAGACGGATATTGTGACGGAAAATGGATATTACAACAGGATGATATTATTAATTTCTATGGAATTTATGAACATGGTGTTTGCAGGAAGTTTTATCGTGAAGATTTAACTACTGGAGACATTGAGAATGTGGTGGGCGATATTAGTCATATGCTCAATATGATCATAGAAAATAATTATAAAAGCTTGGAATGTATGATAGAACGGAATAACGTCGAATGGAAATGGTGGTATGTTGAAAAAGAAACTCAAACTGTGGCTGAAGAAAATAATGAAAGTCAAGAGCTTTTTGAAGTTGCGGATGAAATGCCCGAATTCCCAGGAGGTACGGCTGCAATGATGGAATATCTGAATAAACATATAAATTATCCGACTACTGCCTTGGAGAATGGAATTAAAGGAAGAGTCACTGTATCTTGTATTATAAACGAAAATGGTTCTATTTCTGATATAAAAGTAATAAGTAGTGTAGATACTGATTTAGATAAAGAAGCTATTCGAGTAGTTCAATCAATGCCTAAATGGAAACCTGGCAAGTTGAACGGAAAAAATGTACGAGTTAGGTATATAATTCCTATTATGTTTAGATTTTAGGTATATCCCCGTCAATACAATTTTAAATTCAATCATATGGAAGAAATGAAATCATGTCCTTATTGTGGACAAGAAATTTTAGCAAACGCTAAAAAATGTAAACATTGTGGCAAATGGTTAGAAAAACAATGTCCACAATGTGGAGAATGGGTTAATGCTGAAGCTAAAAAGTGTCGTTATTGTGGGTATTGGTTTGATGCGTGGCAACGTCGTCTTCAGGAAAAAGCAGAACAAGAAAAGAGAGAAACTCAAAAAGGAGCTAGTGTTGAAGAAATAAAAGCGGCTATAGAGGAGGAAAAAGAAAATAGCAATACAGGATGCATTCTTTATGTTGAAAGTATCATTATAGGAGCATTAGTGGGCTATATTTATGATTTTGAATGGTGGGGGTATGCAGTGTTTTTAGGCGTATTTTCAATCTTATTGAGTATCCATTTTTTAAGAATACTTTATTGTATTGGAATTTCTTTAGTATGGGGAGTAGTAGGTATTGTTCTTTCCCCTTATTTATTTGACGAATCAGAATTGCAAATTGCAAGCCGATTATTAACCGACAATTATGCTGATTATTGGTGGATGGGAGTTATTTGTACCATTATATCACTTGTTTTTCATCAACCTGCAATGCACTCTCGATTTAATTACTAATGTATCGTTTTATGGATAACGAGATTAAATATTGCCCTTATTGTGGTGAAAAAATCCGCAAGGAAGCCAAGAAGTGTAAACATTGTGGAGAATGGTTAACAGATAAGACAAAAAAGGCTGCCGAGATTAAAAAAGAAAAACAAGAAAAAGCTAGTTTTGAAGAATGGAAAGCAGAACGTGAGAAAAAACAGAAAAGAAATTACACAGCAGAAATTTTATTATCAATTATTGTGCTTGTAATATTTTGGGGAGGAATAGCTTTAATCGTTCATTATGCAGTGCCTTCCGATAAACGAATGGAACGTGCTATCATTAAAGATATACAAGAATGTGTTAAAGATAAGGCGACTTCTTATACAAACGTACTTTTAGGCAAAGAGGTAGGTGAAATAACTTCTCTATTTTTTGATAGTGGAATATCTGATGAAGGTATTGTTGAACAGTTTAAGAAAAATAATTCTATAACCATAGAATCCAAATGGTTGTGGTCTATTGGAAAGATTTATAATCGCAACACTTTTGACGATGGGACGATTGTATGTTTTGGATTTTTAGGTATTGTCATCCCTTTTGTGGAATGGGATGATTTTATATTAATGGATGAAGAAGAAATAAACTGATTTAAAATTTTTAATTATGGAAAGTATAAAGCATTGCCCTTTTTGTGGCGAAGAAATTTTATCTACTGCAAAGAAATGTAAACATTGTGGTGAATGGCTACCGGAGCAAAAAGAAAAAAAGAAGGATGAACAGTCAGGAAATAGTTTATTTTGCCCAATATGTGCTGAACCGATTAATAAAGGTACAAAAGTTTGCCCATATTGCCATGAAGTATTAGTGGAAGAAGAAATACAAGTTGTACAGTCAGCCCCTGTAACACAAAATATTTCTATATCAGACCTAGAGAATACAGCAAGTAATGTTCAAGACGATAATTCTCGCAGTTTTTTCGCTTATTATTTTGTTGATGTTTTCTTCAAGCATTATGCTGACTTTAAAGGGAGCATTAATCGTAAACAATTCTGGATGGGATATTTATGCTATGCAATTCTTATGTTTGTATTGATGTGCATAGACTTTATAGTAGATAGTCCTTTTTTCATTACAGCATTAGCATCTGTTGTATTGATTATTCCTGGCATTGCTTTTGTTGTACGTAGATTGCATGATATAAATAAAAGTGGATGGTACTTTTTAATTTCGTGTATACCATTAATAGGTTTTATTTGGTTGCTTGTTTTACTTTGTAAAAAAGGGAAAACACCAGTTGAAATTGTAAAGAACAAAACTAATGATTGGAAAATATGGTTATCAATTATTGTATTAGTTGGTCTTGCAATAGGAAAATATGCAACCTCCTGTACTCAGGAAAAAACGATATCACTACCGGCAGATGTTGTAGAAAAGGCTAATTCTCCAGTAATCGATCCTACAAATACAGAAGACGACAGTTTTATGGAAGAGACTATGGGTTCGGGGAATTTTCATGGATATATAGCTGGAAAATATGAGTGTACATTTACTTTATCTTTTAACGAAACTGATGAAGATGGAATACTGGTAGTAAGTGGCATTTATTATTATAATAACAAAGGACCTGAAAATTCAATCATTGTAGAAGGTAGCTATTCTTTGGCCGATGGAGAACTCAACCTTACAGAATATTATGAAGATGGTACTCCTAATTGTACTATTTCTGCAATAAAAGTCCCCCAAGGTTTTAGAGGAACATTTACTACACCTGATGGAAAAGAGATGGATTTTTTTATTGCTCCTCTTGAATGAGTAAAAACAACAAAAAAGACATTTCTTCTCTTAGCCCCTCTCCACCGCCCAACCTTCCACTTACAGTGCAATAACTACTGCACTCACTGTGCAATACCTACTGCACCGACAGTGCAATACCTGTTGCACTCATAGTGCAGTAGGTAGTGCACTATTTTTCTCCAGTTATGCGCCTGGGCCAGCACTTACTGACTTCCAATCCTAAAAAAGAAGTAAAAAAGGGAGAATTAAAGATGCGAATAAGAATTTATTGTATCTTTGCGCCTAATTATGAGAAGATTTGTACTGACATATATATTATTAGCCATTATAGGGACTTTGGGACTGAAGGCACAAAATACCCTCACTCCCGTCAATTCGGGTACAACAATGCGAGATCAGTATGGTAATCAGGTCGATCCTAGTACGCAGCCAGACAACCTGACAGATAGCACAAGTACCCAGATCGAAAGCCTTCCTCCTAAACTATACATGTGGCATTTGAGTGAAAAACTGGGCGACCGAACCATTATACCAGTAGACACTGTAACCCTCAACTTCCAGAACACCAATTTGGTAGAAGGAATGAACGGACACTATAACTATCTGGGTAATTTGGGTTCTCCCCGCATGTCACGCCTCTTCTTCGAACGGGGACAAGAGGAAGCACCGACCATTTTTATAGAACCTTTCTCCAGTTTCTTCTTCCGTCCGGATCAGCTCAACTTTACCAACAGTAACATCCCCTACAGCAACCTGACTTACTACAAAGCCGGAAGCAAGATAAACGGAGAAGAACGGTTTAAATCGTATTTTTCGGTCAATGCCAACAAACGGTTGGCTTTCGGATTCAATATCGACTATCTGTATGGCCGCGGCTACTACGCCAACCAGTCTACAGCCCATTTCAATGCAGGACTTTTCGCCAGTTACATCGGCCAGAAGTATCAGCTGCAGGCTATGTACAATAACTTCTTCATGAAGATGAACGAAAACGGTGGTATTGCCGATGACCAGTACATTACCCGTCCGGAAAACATGTCGGAAGGCAAACAGGAATATGAATCGACCAACATTCCTGTCAAGATGGAGCAGACCTCCAACCGTAACCATAATTTCTACGTCTACCTGACTCACCGCTACCGCCTTGGCTTCGAACGCGAAACAGTCAAAGTAGAAGAGAAGAAAGACAATCAGCAGATGAAAGCTATGGCACAACAGGGCGACAGCATTCCGCCTGTGCCACAGGACACGACGGTTACCACGGAATTTGTTCCGGTCACCAGCTTCATCCATACACTGAAAATAGAACGCTCCAGCCACCGCTACCGTGCCGGAAGCGAAACCGATGGCATGTACAACCGTACTTATTACCAGAACGGATTCAGTAACGACTCGACAGTTGCGTTCAGTGTGAAAAATACATTCGGTATAGCTCTGCTCGAAGGATTCAACAAATATGCCAAGGCCGGACTTACAGCCTACATCTCACATAAATTCAGCCGATACGAGATGATGGGTGACACGTTGATTACAGCTCCCCGCCCACTTAGCCAGTACACCGAACAGGAAGTGTATGTAGGAGGCGAACTGGCCAAACGCGAAGGAAAGACCTTGCACTACAGAGTAGACGGCGAGGTAGGTATCGTAGACAAGGCATTGGGACAGTTCCGTGTGCACGGCGATTTGGATCTGAATTTCCGTTTATGGAAAGACACCGTCAACCTTTATGCACGCGGCTACATCACGAATACATTGCCCTCTTTCTATATGCGTCATTATCACTCCAACCACTTCTATTGGGACAATGACAATATGGATAAAGAGTTCCGTACCCGTGTCGAAGGCGAGCTGAACATTGACCGCTGGAGAACCAACCTGCGGGCCGGTGTAGAAAACATAAAGAACTACACCTACTTCAATCAGCATGCATTACCTGCCCAAAACAGTGGCAACATCCAGGTGATTGATGCTACACTGAAACAGGACTTCAAACTTGGTATTTTCCATCTGGACAATGAAGTCACCTGGCAGAAATCGAGTAACGAGACAGTCCTGCCGTTACCGCAACTTTCTCTTTACCACAACTTCTATCTGCTGACCAAGATTGCCAAGAAAGTCTTGACTGTTCAGCTGGGAGCCGACGTACGCTACTTCACCGAATACCATGCACCTGCATACACCCCGGCTATCCAGCAGTTCACCCTTCAGGCAGCCGATGATCAGGTGAAAATTGGTGGTTACCCGATAGTCAATGTCTATGCCAATCTGCAGTTGAAGCGTACACGTATCTTCGTCATGATGTATCACGTCAACGCTGGTATGGGCAACCGCAACTATTTCCTTGTTCCGCACCACCCCATCAACCCCCGTCTGCTGAAACTGGGTGTATCGTGGAACTTCTATGATTAATTTATCAAAGAGAGAGCTAGAAACCCATCCATGAACAAGAAGAAATTACTGAAATATCTTGTACTCGGAATCGTTGCAACGCTGATTGCCACGTTTCTTCTTCCTTCGAAAGAAAAACAAGTCACCCATCCCCGCGACTATCATGAGATAGCAGGCGAAGGTGCCATCCATGTGGCAACCGAATACAATTCCATCAGTTTCTTTGTTAACGGCGATACATTATCCGGATTCCACTACGAACTGATTGAAGCATTCGCACGCGACCACAGCCTGAAAACAGTCATCACTCCTGAAATGAGTTTTGAGAAACGGCTGCAAGGACTGGCCGAAGGGAAGTTTGACGTGATAGCTTACGATGTCCTTGCCACCAGCGAACTGAAGGACTCGCTCTTGCTCACCCATCCAATTGCGCTGAACAAAGAAGTGCTGGTACAACGCAAGCCACATACTTTGCAAGACTCAGCCTTGTTCATCAAAAATCAACTGGAACTGGCCGGAAAGACACTGCACGTAGTCAAAGACGCTCCTTCGATTCTGCGCATCCGCAACCTGAGCCATGAGATAGCCGACACAATTTATATAAAAGAAATAGAGAAATACGGACCTGAGCAACTGATAGCAATGGTAGCACACGGTGACATTGATTATGCCGTATGCAACGAAAGCATAGCCCGCATGGCTATCGACAGCCTGCCTCAAATTGATATTTCTACCGACATCAGTTTTACGCAGTTCTATTCCTGGGCAGTCAGCAAACAGTCGCCAGCCCTGCTGGACAGTCTCAACACCTGGCTCGATACTTTCAAGAAGACCCAGACATACAAGAAGCTATATCAGAAATATTATTTGAAGCCTTAGGAAAATCAACCTAAGGCTTCAATTTCTTTCAGCCATGCACTGGAAGAGGCATCGCTTGGCATCCTCCAATCACCACGAGGGCTGATGGCAATACTTCCCACCTTCGGACCATCAGGCAGACAAGAACGCTTGAACTGCTGGTTAAAGAAGCGACGGAAGAAAGTCGACAACCACTTCTTGATGGTTTCGTCATCGTAAACGCCCTTAAAGGTACGTGTCGCCAACAGATATATCTTGGAAGGACGAAAACCGCAACGCAGGAAATAATAAAGGAAAAAGTCATGCAATTCGTAAGGGCCTACCAAGTCTTCGGTAATCTGCTTGATGTTACCGGCTTCGTCAGCAGGAATCAGCTCCGGACTGATGGGTGTATCTACAATATCGAGCAGAGTTGTACGCGATGTTTCGTCCATACCATTCTCTGCTACCCACTTCACCAGATGTTTTACCAATGTTTTGGGAACACTTCCGTTGACCCCATACATGGACATGTGGTCTCCATTGTAAGTAGCCCATCCCAAAGCCAACTCTGACAGGTCGCCTGTACCGATCACCAGTCCGGAAGTCTGGTTAGCGATATCCATCAGTATCTGAGTACGTTCGCGGGCCTGCGAATTTTCATATACCACATCGTGCACGTTTATGTCATGGTCTATATCCTTGAAATGCTGAATGCAAGCTTCCTTAATGCTTACCTCGCGTACCGTGACTCCCAACGAATTCATCAGCTCTACCGCATTGGTATGTGTGCGGTCGGTAGTACCAAATCCAGGCATAGTCACACCTACAATCCCTTTGCGCGACCATCCCAGTTTATCGAAAGTCCTTACGCACACCAATAAGGCCAATGTAGAGTCCAATCCGCCCGAAATGCCCACAACGGCACTTTTAGCATGAGTGTGTTGCAGCCTCTGTGCAAGTCCCGAAGTCTGGATAGCAAAAATCTCCTCGCAACGTTCGTCCAGCGTAGGTCCCTGCGGCACAAACGGATGAGCGTCAAACGTACGGGTCAGGTTCAGTTCCTTACTGTTCACATATTCCGTAGAGATACGCGACACGGGAGCATCAAGCGGCGTATACGAACGGCATGTTGCAAACGTTGTATTCACCCTACGCTCGGTTCGCAGATATTCTACATCAATCTCGCTGATAACAATCTGTTCTTCGAACGAGAAACGCTTGCTTGCCGCCAGCAAAGTGCCATTCTCATAAATCAACCCATTGCCGGCAAAAACAACATCGGTCGTAGACTCACCAAAACCGCACGAACTAAATACATATCCGGCAATGCAACGGGCCGACTGCTGACTGATGAGCGAACGAAGATAAGCATGTTTGCCTATCGCTTCCGTATCGGCCGACATATTGAACACGATTTCGGCTCCCTGCAAAGCCAACATAGAACTGGGTGGAACGGGGGCCCACAGATCCTCACAGATTTCTATGCCGAAAGTCGTATTAGAAGTTTCGAACAACAGATTCTTTCCTAAGGGAGCCACCTGTCCGCATAAGCGAACAGAGTCGTCCTTTATCTCACAAGCCGAAGTAAACCAGCGCTTCTCGTAAAACTCTTTATAATTGGGTAAATATGTCTTAGGCACTACGCCCAGCACTTTTCCTTTCTGAATAACTACTGCCGCATTCAGTAACGAGCCATTCAGAGCAACAGGCATCCCGACAATCGAAATAATGTCAAGCTGGCGTGTATTGTTTACAATCTGAATCAAACCCATTTCAGCTTCTTCTATCAGAAGTTGCTGGGCAAACAGGTCACCACAAGTATACCCTGTGATACTCAGTTCCGGAAAAGTGATAATCTGAACACCTTTTCCTTCGGCAATGATAATTTGCTTTTCTATCTGTCCTGCATTAAACTTACAGTCTGCCACCTTGACACAAGGAATGGCAGCCGCCACTTTTACATATCCGTAATTCATATTCTATATAGTTATAATGAATATCTGCTACCCTTCCAGCCCCAAACGGCGAACTGATTGCCCAAAGTCCAATGTCCTCACTGAGCATTTACCGAAATTTGCAGATAACCACATTATTATATTATAAAATGCAAAAATAGAGATAAACTTTGTTTTTTCACCAAAATCTTTTGGATATTTCCAGGAAGTGACTATCTTTGCAAAAGAATTAAAAATGTAATCATTACAAGTTTGAAGATTTTAATGGAGAGTATAAATGTCATAGAACGTCTGCAAGTGCATAACATTAAACCATCAGTTCAACGTATTGCTATTATGAAATACCTGATGGAACATTGCACACATCCTACAGTAGACGACATCTATACAGCACTCTCTCCGGAAATTCCGACCTTGTCGAAAACGACTATATACAACACATTGAAGCTGTTGAGCGAACAAGGTGCTGCTCTGACCTTGACGATAGATGAGCGGAATACATGCTATGATGCCGATACGGCTCCTCATGCTCATTTTCTGTGCAAACGGTGTGGGAAGATTTACGATTTGGGTACACAAATAGCCAACCAACCAACAGAAGAAATGAATGTAGAAGGACATAGCGTGCACGAGATGCACTATTATTTCAAAGGTATTTGCAAACATTGTATTGAAGAACAAGAAACAAACAAGAGATAACTAAAGTAATTTCAACTAATTAATTTAAAATCTGAGAAAAATGAAAAAGTTTAGATGCACAGTCTGCGGTTACGTATATGAAGGAGACGCAGCTCCCGAGAAATGCCCTTTGTGTAAAGCACCTGCAAGCAAGTTTGTAGAAGTAGAAGAAGCTGTAGCTGGCGGTCCTTTGACATTCGCTGACGAACATGTTATCGGTGTAGCCAAAGGTTGCGACGACGAAATGATCAAGGACCTGAACAACCACTTCATGGGCGAATGTACAGAAGTTGGTATGTACTTGGCTATGAGCCGTCAGGCTGACCGCGAAGGCTATCCTGAAGTAGCTGAAGCCTTCAAACGTTATGCTTGGGAAGAAGCTGAACATGCTGCTAAATTCGCTGAACTGCTGGGCGACTGCGTATGGGACACCAAGACCAACCTTGAAAAGAGAATGAACGCTGAGTCTGGCGCTTGCGAAGACAAGAAGCGTATCGCTACTCGTGCCAAAGCACTGAATCTGGATGCTATCCACGATACAGTTCACGAAATGGCTAAGGACGAGGCTCGTCACGGTAAAGGTTTCGAAGGCCTGTACAACCGCTATTTCAAATAAATAGATATTAGTAGCCTAACTATCTGATAAATATCACTCAACGTGATAAACTATACTGGTTCCAACTCATAGGGCACATGCTCGGGTTGGAACCAGTTTTATTTTTGCTTCTCGGACAATACCCCCCAAAAAGATATTTTCATTTTTTATTCCACTTGGTTTAAATTATCTTTGTAACCGGAAAAATGATTGATTACAAACCCTAAAAAAACTCTTATTTAAATGATCAAATTCTCGCGCGCCTTTTGGACAGCCAACGCCTCCGAGCTGTTTGAACGTATGGCCTACTATGCCATTTTTATCGTAATTACCCTTTATTTGTCCAACACACTTGGTTTCAACGACCTCGAAGCCAGTCTGATATCAGGTTTATTCTCGGGCGGACTTTATTTTCTGCCCATGTTTACCGGTGCCTTTGCCGACAAAATAGGTTACCGGAAAGCTATTCTGATAGCCTTCACCCTGCTGACTATCGGTTATCTGGGCTTGGGAATGCTCCCTTTGATGCTCGAATCATCGGGACTGGTAGTGTATGGTGAGAAGACCCAGTTTACGGGTATTGAGACCAGCAACCTGCGCATGCTCATCGTACCCATTATGATCATCCTCGTCGTAGGCGGCTCGTTCATCAAGTCCATCATTTCGGCTTCGGTAGCACGCGAAACGACTTCGGAAACCCGGGCACGCGGTTACTCCATCTTCTATATGATGGTCAACATCGGTGCCTTCACGGGAAAGTGTTTCGTCGATCCGCTCCGCTCGATCGTAGGCGATGAGGCTTATATCTATATCAACTTTCTGTCGGCTACCTTATGTTTCGTAGCGTTAGCCACCATCTTCCTGTTTTTCCACTCAACGAACACAAGTGGACAGGGCAAAAGCATGGCCGAAGTTTTCAAAGGATTGGGCAAAGTATTCACCAACGGGCGTCTGCTGCTCCTGATACTGATTGTTACCGGTTTCTGGATGATTCAGCATCAGATGTACGCCACCATGCCCAAGTATGTCATCCGTATGGCTGGCGAGACGGCTCGTCCGGGCTGGATAGCCAATGTCAATCCGTTTGTTGTCGTCTTGCTGGTCAACCTTGTCACCCGACTGATGGCACGCCGCAAGGCTTTGACCTCGATGACCGTAGGCATGTTCCTCATTCCGCTGTCGGCACTGATTATGGCGGCAGGAAATCTCTTTAGCGGTGACATTATGGGCATGCATCCTATCACCGTCATGATGATTGCCGGTATTGCCGTACAGGCCATAGCCGAGTGCTTCATCTCTCCGCGCTATATGGAATTCTTTTCGCTACAGGCTCCTAAAGGAGAAGAAGGACTGTATCTGGGCTTCAGCCATCTGCATTCATTCCTGGCATCTGTGCTGGGCTTCGGTCTGTCGGGTATACTGCTTACAGCCTACTGCCCCGACCCTGCCCTGTTCGACACTACCGCAGAATGGGAGGCAGCATCGGCAAACGCACATTACATCTGGTATTGGTTCACCGGCATCGGTGCCATCTCGGCCATCGCTCTTATCATTTATGCCAAGATGACTCAGAAAACAACCAAATAAGGTCTTATATAAAAACCTGTCAGGCTTTGCGTAAAAACGAGCCTGGTTTTACACAAAAACAAGTCGGGTTTTACATAAAAACAAGTCAGGTTTTCATTGAAAACAAGCCAGGTTTTGTACGAAAACCTGGTTGGTTTTATACCAAAAGCAAAGAGGGTGGAGCCTTAGGCCTCACCCTCTTCTGTTTTGTTGCATATTCCTTAGCTTGCGGATATGCTTTGTTTATGATACACCTTATTGCATTCTGGTATAGTTAAAGAAATCCACGTCGACATAACCACCAAGTTGTTTCGTCGCATAGTTGAAGATGCCGAACTTGGTACCCATGAAGAATCTGCGATAATCAAATATCATCTTGAAGTCCGTACCTATCTTCTTCCAGTTCTTATTGTCAAGGCTGTAATAGAAAGCAGCGATGTCTTTGTGGACACGGAAGTCAGCATCGATACGCAGATAAATCTTATCCTGCTTCAACTCTACACGTTCTTTTTCTTCAGCATCTACTCCCAAGACAGCTTTATCAGAGTCGCGCAACTTCACTACGGCGGTAGACATGGTCAGATAACGCTTATTTCCTTCTGCAATAATGGACAGCAGACCGGAATCGCCATTAAAAGCCGAGAATCCGGAAACGTCACCATCCTTCATGTGCGAAATGTCCAATGCGACAACTCCGCTACATTGCGGGCCTTCCATACGTTGTGTCAGCGTGTTGGGAGCAAGGAAGATGTTCTCGACCACCCTCGACGTCTTCAAACGTAAGAATCCCGAGCGGTCTGTTAGCGACCAGGCTTCATTCACCGGATTGTGGTTCCATTGCCAATGAATGTCCAGTTTGTCGGCATCGAACGAATCGCTTACCACCAACGGAATGGTAGGACAACCCTGTACAGGCTTCTTCATCGTCAAAGGTACACGTCCGTTTTCATCGCCCAGCATCGGCCAACCGTCAATCCAACGGCAAGGCATCAGGGTAAGTACACGTCCTACTCCGCCTCTGTCCTGGAAGATAACCCCATACCAGTTGCCCTTACTGTCGTCGACAATCGTTCCCTGGCCTACGTAAGGGAAGCCCCCGAAATCGCTCTCTAAGATGACTTTCTTTTCATACGGTCCTGCAATGTTGTCGGCACGGTAGCACACCTGACGGCGTTTCCCACCCCGGGGCCAGGAAATCATCAGCAGATAGTACTTGCCATCGTGCTTGATGAAACGGCTACCTTCGAGCAAACCGTTTTCGCTTGCATCGCGTTCGAACACCTTGATAGGCTTACTGCCAGGCATTACGTCTGACAAGTCGGGTTTCAACTCGCGCATCTCGCCTGTTCCGTAGAACACGTATACCTTGTCATCGTCATCGAAAAAGAGCGAAGCATCGTGAAAGTGCGGCGTGCGCGCAGCCAGTGTCCAACCCTTTTTCGGATCGGTTGTCGTGTATACATATCCTCTGTAAGGCTGGTCGTTGGGCGAGAAATACAGATAGAATTTTCCCTTATGATAACGGATAGAGGTTGCCCACTGTCCGCGTCCGTAAGCCGTACCTTCTTTCAGGTCGTAGCGCGGAGTGTCCGTCAGCTTGTCGAATACATAACTGGCTATCTCCCAATTGACCAAATCCTTCGAGTGCATGACCGGCGCACCGGGCATCAGGTGCATGGTTGTACTGACCAGATAGAAATCATCGCCTACACGGATTACATCCGGGTCGGGCACATCGGCCCACATCATGGGATTGACAAACTCCGTGGTGTCCGCAGGTGCTTGCAATGCCTGAAGCTGTGCTCCGTAACTTCCAAGCGAAGACAGGAGCATTAATGAAACTATAATTTTCTTCATCGTATATTGTTTTATTCGGGTTTCACAGTAGTTTAAATCAGGTTTATCCGTACTAAGCTGTCGGTTTAATGCGACCGACTAAACCGACAGTTTGTTTTCAGGTACAGCAATTGCTTACGGACGAATATCATTGGTCAGTGTAGCATACAGTCCTATCAGGCTGCCGGTGAATCCGCCTGCTACATTTGTCGAAAGAATATCGCCCGAAACGGTTCCGCCCAGATTGGTGTATTCGCCACCTTCGACAGCATAGTTGAAGCGATAATCGTTACCATCGGCCACTACCTGCAAGGAAACAGGAGCCTCCACGTCGATTTTCGTACTTGCTACAATCGTAGTCTGGCCTTTAGCTGTCTTTGCCAATACGAGCAGATAGTCCTTATCCTTCTTGGTCACACCAAATACATAGTTGAAACGTTCGTTCTGATAGCAAGTCAGTCCGGCCAGTTCGTTTTCGGCTTTAGGCTTGAACTTCAGTGTTGTTGAAGCCGAGAAGCTGCTGTGCTGCTGACGATAGAACAAGGTAGAAGTCGGTTTTACCTCTTTAATATTGGTTGCAAACGGAGTAATCTGCAGACCGCCTTTCTTGGCGATAGAAATGAACTTCTCACGAGGACCACGCAGACCTATCCAACGCAGGTCCAGACTGTCTGAAGCAAAACTGTCTTCGAACTTGAAGTTACCGTTCGGGAAGAAACCGTCTTTGCCAGCCTTGTATTCAACACCTTTCGGCAGTTTCAGCTTGCACTCCAAAGGAATCAGACCATTCTCGAATACGGGGAAGTCGCCGCTCCAGTCTACAGGCAGGATGAATGTCTCACGACCGGCGTTCACCATGTCCTTTTCATTAGGACGAATAGCCAGGAACACACCGTAATACTTGCCGTCCGGACCTTCTACCAAGTCTGCATGTCCAGCCCAGTCTACCTTGTTGGCACGATTCTGCGGGAAATAACGTTGGGTCAGGATGGGATTGGAAGGAGCGGGCGTATAAGGACCTTTCGGGTCGTCTGCCACAAAAATCACTTCACTGTGCCAACCACCTGTACCGCCTTCGGCACACATCAGGTAGTAACGTCCGTCCTTTTTATAAATGTGCGGACCTTCAATCCAGATGGGTTTCTTCTTGATGTCTACACCACCATCGACAATGATTTTATCCGTACCCGGAATTACACGGTCGTTCTCGACATCATAATCCCAGATCTTAATGACACGGTGTCCTTCGTATTGTTCTTTTCCTCTGTCCGGTGCATCATTGTGTACCAGGTAAGCCTTTCCGTTATCATCAAAAAACAAGGAAGGGTCAATACCGCCGAACTGCAACTTGATAGGATCACTCCAGCCTTTCATCGGGTCTTGTGTCTTCACAACCATGTTGCCAAAGCCACCCGAGAACTGCGTAGTAATCATGTAGAAAGTATCATTATTCTTATTATAAGATATAGCCGGAGCATATACTCCTGCACTGATGCCGCAGTCTTCCACCTTCAACTGAGACTCACGGTCGAGCACGTGGCCGATCTGCTTCCAGTTCACCAAGTCGGTCGAATGGAAAATAGGCACACCCGGAAACATGGCAAAGGATGAATTGACCAGATAATAATCGCCTCCCTTGCGCGTAATGCTTGGGTCGGGATAGCATCCCTGCAAAATCGGATTATAGAATTCACCCGGCTGCAACGGATTTTCCTTATAGATTTTGTCATCGCCCTGATAGACGAAGTTGGTAAATACCGGCGCGTTTTTCGGCGCTTTCTCTTTGGCCTCAACCGAAACTCCCGAAGCCAAGAACAGGCAGGCAAGCACCGCCATGGTCTTCCGGTTGCACAACCATTCAAAATTAAATTTGGATGTTTTCATGTGATTAAATTGATTAATGAACATATCGCTTTTCTTAAATTCTTCTTCAAAGATAAACGTTCTTTTCTATACCGGCAGCATAATTTTGTTACAGAAACTTTCGTTTATATATCATCATTAAAAAAAGTTCCGGATGTAACACCAACGAAAGAAAATGTTACGTGAGTGTAAGTAATCAGGCAAAAAAATACCATCTTTGATGTCACGTTTAGCTTTTCTGTTCGTCTTACCAATGAAAAATGGAACTAAAACAATTTAAAATAGCCGTACTTCCGCTTCGCAGCAAGTTGCTGAACTATGCCCGAAGACTGACCGATGACCCGGATGATGCCGAAGATGCCGTGCAGGAAACCATGCTCAGACTATGGAACCGCCGAACAGAACTGGAGCAATACCGCAGCATCGAAGCCTTCGCCATGACATTGGTTCACAACCTGTGCATGGACCTCTGGCGAACCCGGCGCAACGAATACGTTTCGCTGGACAATGTGTCCAACAGCACATCCGAAGCAACTCCGGAACAGCTACTGGAGATAAAAGACGAAACAAAGCTGATGCGTACCATCATACAATCGCTGCCACCCCTGCAACGCACTATCATGCAGATGAAAGACATCGAAGAGTATGAAACTGACGAAATAGCAGAAATAACCGGATGCTCGGCCGAAGCCATACGGAGCAATCTGTCGAGAGCCCGCAAAAAAGTGAGAGATACATATCTGCAAACCATACAAGCAAGAAAAAGGAGAAACGAACAATGAAAATTAACGAGTTACTAAACAAATACTTCGACGGCGAAACCTCCTGCGAAGAAGAACGCGAGCTGCGACGCTTCTTTGCCGAGGAAGAAGTGCCGGAAGAACTGCAAGTCTACCGTCCCCTGTTCGCTTGTCTGGACCAGGAAGCACAAAAGTTCCGCCTTGAACAATCAGAGATAGAGAAGAAGAAGAGCGCCCCCGTGCAATCCTATTCGCTCAAACGGCGTCGCTGGCTTTACTTTTTGGGTGGTGCCGCCGCCTCAATAGCCTTGTTCATAGGCAGCATGCAACTGTTTCCGGTGCCCAATGCTTCTGAAAACTACGTCATCATCAACGGAAAGCGTTATACGGACGAAGCACTTATAAAGGAAAAAGCCATGGAAGCCTTGCAGAACGTACACTTCACCGACGAAGAAATCAATGATTTGTTGTTTCAATTCTAATCATACAAAGCCATGAAACGATTACTATATAAATATGTATTGCTCCTGTCCCTCGGGTTATGCCTCTCATCCTACAGGCTACAGGCTCAGGAAGGACTTCAGATTTCGACCCTATTCGAAAAATACGGCGACCGACAGAACGTCACCATGGTCGAACTGAACGGCAAGATACTGAAGTCTTACAAAATGTCCAAATACCGGAGTCTTGTCTTCAAAGACGTTACTCCCTATCTGGCAGAAATCCAGAAATGTCTGAAGCATGACAAGGAACAGCCCGGACAAGTCAACAAGACCCAGGAAGTAATGGAAGACGGAATACTGCGCAGTGCCTACTACCAGCTGCATCCTTCGGACAGCAAACAACGGTACATCATCTTCAAACTGGGCAAGAAGAATACAGCCACCTTAGTCTACATCGAAGGTAGCCTCAACGAAGAAGAGCTGATGAATATGCTATATAAAGAACAATAAAAACCAAAAACATAAAGAAACAATATGAAGACAAAGAATGTAATTTTTGCCTGCCTGCTCTCCATGGCGGCAAGCTATGCCACAGCACAACAAACCGCCGCGCCACAGCGGGCAACTATCATTACAGAGGGCGACTCCATCATTATCCGCAAAGGAAGCGGCAACATGCGTATCCGTGTATATGAAGAACAGCCTACCGACGGAGAATCAAAAGAAGTGGAAATATACGAAGGTGTCTATCTGGAACGTGTGGAATCGGACAAACGCACTTTCCTCGACGCCTTGCCCTTCATCCCTCAAAAGAAGAAAGACAATGCCTATGAGCCGCATAATTCCGGCATCTTCATCGGATACAGCAGAATGAGCAACGACTTCCTCTCTTTCGACAACAGTGCAAAAGCCGACCTGAACCTGTCCCGTTCGTGGGAATTCGGATTTAATGTCATCTCCCTGTACCACAACTTCAAGAAGAATCCTCATTGGGGACTGAACTTTGGCGTCAATTGGGGCTACCGCTCATTCAGTTTCGACGGCAACCGTGCCCTGCTCAAAGCCGACGGACAGACCTATTTTGCTGAAGGCGACGAAGAAAACAGCTACAGCAGCAGCCGGCTCCGCCATTTCTTCTTCCGTATTCCTATCACATTGGAGTGGCAACAAAGGCTGGGAAGAAGCAACAAACTTTTCTTCAACATAGGTCCGGAGTTTGAAATCCGCCACGGCGTAAAGTCGTTCACCCACATCAACGGCGGAAAAAAGCAAAGAATGGGCAAAGACATGTATGTCAATCCTGTAGGTGTCAATCTGCTGGCACAAGCCGGATATGGCGACTTCGGTCTGTACTTGCGCTATTCTACTACCAGTCTGTTCCAAAAGGATAAAGGTCCCGAAATGTCTCCCTACTCCTTCGGTATTGCCTGGTACTGGTAAAAACGAGTACACCCCATATCACACACAACGGGCACGGAACCCGGAAAGACTGCATACATACTTTATTCGCATGCAACCTTTCCGGGATTTCCGTGCCCGAAGGAATGAAGATTATTTGCAAATGTAATGCTATTTATTTCCTGTCTCTTTAGAAACGTATACCCAGTGTCAGCAATGCCTGGCTGCGGTCGTTGGAAACTTTGGTTGCCTGAAGCGCGCCCAGATCGTCGACAAACGGATAAAACTTCGACTGATACGTATGATATTTGTAAGCCAGGTCTGCATAGACTCTGGAGCCACGATAGCCGATACCTATCGTAAACGTATTCATCGATTCGTTGTTGGCAAAGTCGGTATCGGTATTAATCGAATTGGTCGGCAGTGCCTTGATGGCATCGTCCTTGAAAGCCGCACTGCTGTAGTTGTAGCCCAAACGGAATGCAAATGCAGGTATAGGCTTATACTCGGCTCCCAGACGGAACGTACTTACCCCTTTCAGGCAAAGATCGGCCTCGCCGGTTTCCCATGCCATTTCTTCGGAAGACCCTGGATAGTAGAATTTCATCGAAGAGTAATCCTCGTATTCATATTCGGCTCCCAAGGCCAGCGAAGAGCCTACGGTATATCCCAGGCTGACATTGAACAGCCACGGGGTCTGAAGTTCGAAGTCACGGTCCATATCCCGTCCGCCCAGTTCGCTGTACGTATCTACCGTTGTATGCGTCATCACCTCGCTGCCGTCTTCTGCCGGCAAAAACAGGTCAGAACTCAGCAAAGCACCAGTGGTATAAGTCAGCTTGTAGTATACGGGAGAGTGTATAGCCAGACCGACACGCAGAGGCGAGTCTTCTATCGGGCGGAAAATGGCACCCAGTTTCAGGTCTATTCCTGCTCCGTGAATGCGGTTGAAGCTTTCCAACGAATAGCCTTCTTCGTACTGTTTTCCGTCTTCCCAAGTATACTGGTAGTTCTCGTCATAGAAAGAGTACTTGCTGTAGTCTACGACATAAGCACCCAACGTCACACCGAAATAGAAACGGTCGTTGACATTGAACGATACATTGAAGTCGTATTCATCTACACCGCCCCGCTCGCGCGACAGGAACAAAGCGTCGGCTTCGCTGGGTATATAAGGTATATAGGTATTATAAGCTTCCGTTTCAGTGTCTTCAAACAGGAGGCCGCTTTGAAAGCCCATAGATCCCAGCCATCCGGCATAGTCGTTGCGATAGATGTCGCTCTTTCCGTAATCCAGATAGGAGGAATAGTCCTGATAGTACGCATAGGCTCCGTCAGTAGCCTGCATAGCCATCGAGGCTACTTGCGAAACGTAGTCACTGCCCACTTTGCCCAGCAGACCGCCCATCGTCATATTCTTGTAAAACGATTTGGACTTGTGGTAGTTAAAGCCGAAGTTGACATAACGCAACGGTGTCAGATTGCCGATTTTGGTGGAAATGACAAATCCGGCATTGTCAAAGCTCCAGCGGTTTTTGTTGGCTTCGAAGGTATTGCCTCCGAACTTGCTCTCCGAACCGGTAATGGAGTAGCCCATGGTCACCATCGCATCGTTGCTCCGATAGATACCTATACCTGCCGGGTTGGTGCTTATGGTGGAGATATCACCACCCAAAGCGCCCATGGCTCCTCCCATACCAACAAAACGGGCGGTACCGTTCAGGTCCTTCTGCGCAATGTTTACTGCATCGTATACGGTTTGTGCCTTTGCACCTGCCGAAGCCAATGCGGCAAGTGCTATTATCATCAGTTTCTTTTTCATACTTAACGTTCTTTTTTTTCGATACCAGATTCTTCTATATCATATGGGGTTGCTCCGTGCCCGATGCCAGTCACCGGACACGTTGCCACACCTTGCTGTCGTACGCTTATCTTCTGCGGCCTCCGCTGCTTGAACGGCTGCTACCACCGCCACCTCCCGAGAAGCTGCCCGATGAGCGGGTGCTGCCTCCTGTCGAGAAGCTGGACGAACGGGAACTGCTGGACGAACGTGTAGGAGCAGAATAAGAACGTTCGCTGCTGCGGTTGTAGTCGTTCGAATAGGTTCGCGTATTGCTCGAACTTGACCCACGGCTGTAGGTAGTAGAAGGACGGCTGGATGAAGTTCCGGTCGATATGCCACTACTGCGACGTACGCTTCCTGTGCTGCTGTTCACCGAACTGCTGCGTGTGCTGCTCGGACGTGTATAGGTAGAACGCCGGGTAGACGAACTGGAACGCAATGAAGACGAGCTGGAGCGAACCGAAGACGAGCTGGAACGTTCGGAAGACGAAGTACGGGTTCCTACAACACGGCGTGCCGATGTGCCCGACGTACTGCGGCGTACCTGACTGGAAGTTCCGGCACTGCGGCGTACCGACTGTCCGCTATTGACTGTCGAACGGCGGGTTCCGTCCAAACTACGACGACTGCCCAAAGAAGCACGACTCGTTCCGTACGAACGGCGTTGCGTCAAAGCATTTCCCCAGTACGAAGAATGTCCCCAAGCCGGGTAATGATAGTGCGGGTATCCCCAGCCGCCATGCCAGCCGGCATACCAGCCACCATACCAACCGCCATACCAGCCTCCCCAGCCGAAGCCCCAATGAGGACCGTACCAGCTGTTCCAGCCCCAGCCATAATAGGGATATCCCCACCAGCCATACGAGCTATAACGCCAGTCCCACCACAACGGATTGCTGAAAGTGGGGAAAGCATAAGCATAAAAATCATCGACATATACGTTCCATTCCCACGAATTCAGGCCGTATACAATGTCCCAGTAATAAGGGCTGCTGATGCTGACGGCAAAACGCGGATTGCGGAAACGGATGATACGCGTAGCATATTCGTATTCGTCGGCCGAACCGTCGAATCCGTTCACCCATTCACCGTCCAGTCCGTCGTCGGCTTTCTCGTCGATATAGAGTGTGTCGTTCTCCTGCGAGAATTCATAATCGTCGGCTTCGTAACGGCGGTTATACTCGTCCACGTCGCGGACATTGCCCTTACGGTCTCTAACTACTACTGTCGTATTGCCAGGCGAAACGACGGTTGTTGTAGGTGCATTGGTCTTCACCACTACCGTCTTCCGTTCGGGAGCTTTCGCCTCTTCTGCCTGCTCTTTCTTCTCCTCCTGCTTCTTGGAAGGCACATAGTACAGATCGTCATCTATACTTTGCGCTGCCAGCGTCCACGGAAGGCAAAAAGCCAAAAGCGATAAAAAAACAATCTTTTTCATATTCCGTCTATTTTTAGTTTTCATTTCTATCTATTTCTTCGCGTTACAAAGTTAATGCCGAAATCCACTACACACAGCAGTTTTTCCCCAAAGATTGATAGGGATTTCCCTAAACCGTCTGAAAGGTGAGGACAAACAATGAACAAAGACGAGATTTCAACTGCCCGACAACAAAAGGAAGAGCCATTACCCCTCCGTCCGGTTTTAATGAAGGCTTCATTTTCTCTAGAAAGTAATCGACGGCGAGAAGCAAATCCTGTAGATTGTTCTTTACGACATCGTAAACAATGTCGCCGTCAATATCAAAATATCCATGCGCTATATGATTGCGAATCCCTATAACATCAATCCAAGGTATTTCCGGACGCTCGACAAGCAACTTTGACCGGGTAATGTCGTCTATACGTTTTATGCCTTCGCCTATAGCTTCAATAAGCATGCAACTTGCCGCAAGATTTTTCATTCCTTCCGCTGAAGAGTAATAGTCTTCCGGAGAATGGACTTCCTCGTTCCATTCCAAAAGTTGCAGAATCGCTTTCCTTATCTGGCAAAACATGCCGTATATGCGGCTATCTGATGACATATATTCCATCTCTTTCTATTTCATCAAGCAAAAAAGGATTGATATGCTTGTGCATTCTTACCACATCAACAGAACATTGCAGAAGATTACTGAGAAAACGCTTCAATGCTACCAACATATACGCTTTCGGCTCCATATCGACACATACGTCCACATCGCTACCTTCATGGTTCTCGCCACGCGATACCGACCCGAACAACCTTAACGACTTAACCCCGAAGTTGGTTCTTAGGTCATCGGCATGGGACACTATCAGAGATATGTATTCTTCCCTTGTTTTCATTTCCTTGCTTTTACTGAGCTGTACAGTCACAAAGGTAATAAAATGTTTCAAACAGACAAAACCTGCACAAACTTTTAGCCATGCACATCAAATCGGCAAAAGAAGTTCGGCATTAGAAAAAATGCACTACCTTTGCCTCAAGTTTAACAAAACATCTCATTCCCTATGAAATATTTAGAATTTATCTTCCATACCGAACCATGCATGGAGGTAGTCAACGATGTCCTCTCCGCCGTATTGGGCGAAGTCGGCTTCGAAAGTTTTGTAGAACAGGAGGGCGGCATAGCTGCCTACATACAGACCGCCCTGTACGACGAAGAAGCCCTGAAGTCGGCACTGGACAGTTTTCCGCTGGCCGACACTACCCTTACCTATACTTATAAGGAAGCAGAAGACAAGGACTGGAACGAAGAATGGGAAAAGAACTTCTTCCAACCCATCGTCATCGGTAACCGTTGCGTCATCCACAGCACCTTCCACCACGATGTACCTCAGGCAGAATACGACATTGTCATCAATCCGCAAATGGCCTTCGGAACAGGACACCACGAAACCACCAGCCTCATCATAGGCGAATTGCTGGAAGCCGACCTTCAAGGCAAAGCGCTGCTCGACATGGGATGCGGCACGTCGATACTTGCCATTCTGGCACGAATGCGTGGCGCTGCTCCCTGTACGGCCATCGACATTGACGAATGGTGTGTGCGCAATTCGCTCGAAAACATCGAGCTGAACCACGTTGATAGTATCAGCGTATTCCAAGGCGACGCATCCATCCTGCCCGACAAGGGCCCGTTCGATGTGGTGATAGCCAACATCAACCGTAACATCCTGCTGAACGACATGAAGCACTATGTGGCGCGCATGAATCCAGGCGCCCGCCTCTTTATGAGCGGTTTCTATACGGACGACATTCCTGCCATCCGCGAAGAGGCCGAACGCAACGGACTCCGCTTCGTTCATCACAAAGAGAAAAACCGCTGGGCAGCCGTACAATTTGAGAAGTGACAGAACGGGACATTGAATCTGCCCTGCCCCAAAGCAAGAGTTCTCCTCCGTTTCCACTAATGGTTACGCCCGTTCCCTAAGGAAGTTACGGCCGTAACCTAAAGAGGGAACGACAGTTCCCCAAGGAGGAAACGGTAGTTTCCTAACGTGGAAACAGAAGGAAACTGCAACACTTTATATTCCAACTACTTATATTATTATTCCCAACAAGCAGTAAGAACAGAGCAATGACAAAAGCACTGATTTGTATTTTTCTTGGCGGAGGCACGGGAAGCGTACTCCGCTACTGCGTGCAACTGGCCTTGCACGAACGCATTGTACCCTACAACTTTCCCTGGGCCACCTTCACCGTCAACATCGTAGGCAGTTTCCTGATAGGCATGTTTTATGCTCTTTCCGCCCGTTTCAACCTGGCTACCGACATACGGCTTCTGCTCACCACCGGACTTTGCGGTGGCTTCACCACCTTTTCGACCTTCAGCAACGACAGTCTGATCTTGCTGAAACAAGGATTGCACGGCCTGTTTCTGCTGTACGTCGTACTGAGCGTAGCACTGGGAGTAGCCGCAGCCATGCTGGGAGGTGCGCTTATCAGCAACTATACCCGCTGACAGCATCCCCCTCCAGAAGCCTCTGGGAAGGCCTGAGGAGGGGTATCGAAAAAATATTTCGAAAAAAATCGCTCCAGCTATTGCAGATTTAAAATAAATGCGTACCTTTGCAACCGCAAAACAGAA
>ULRW01009759.1_pt1 | contig 43307 bp, 45 predicted proteins | sample 1955581 | NCBI WGS metagenome assembly ULRW01 (sample SAMEA4835687, study PRJEB28245) | human gut metagenome | biome: gut microbiome; material: fecal sample | place: Denmark | collected 2008 | reverse complement strand
ATAAATATTCCTCTCTTTCTAATTTATAAATACAAATTACTATTTATCAAACTGATTATATCATTATTTTACTTTTTCTTCCACTATTACGTTCCAATTCTAGCGGTATATTTTTACATGAAAAAAAGAATATTTCTTTAATATGGAAATATTCTATAACATAGATGATTACTGAATTTCAGTAACTTTATTTTGTAGTTGAAAGTTTTCAAAATCCACAGGTGTGGATTTAAACTTGCAATTTCCTGCAGGTTGGTATAGGGCAAAAGAAATAAAATATGTACAAGGATATAATAAACCTGGGCCAAGAGACTTTGTGGGGGATGGGCCACTAACAGAGCCAGAATCAGTGGCACTTTACAATTTTACATTAAATCATTTATTTAGATTGATACTTGCTTATCATACACAAGGTGAAGTAATATACTGGAAATATTCAAATTGCCTGCCACCAGAGTCAGAATATATAGGTGAAAGATTTGCAGATGCAAGTGGGTATTCTTTAGATATAACTCCGCCAGAATCTGCCTACGCAGGGTTTAAGGATTGGTTTATACAAGAATTTAATAGGCCAGGATATACGATAGAATCGGGTTGGGGAGAAAATCCACTTCCAATATCTCAATTTGATAAAATATATATGGATAATATAGGTATTTTGGTATTAGGAGCTATCCTATAAATAAAAAAGCACTTAAATATTAGAATAACTAATTTTAAGTGCTTTGTAATCATTATATACTATATCATTAAATATAAATTCCAAAGAAATTAATAATGAATTTAGCTACATAGAAAATTCCCATGATAATAGCAAATTTCTTCATGAAAGTATTATCTTCTTTTTCACCATTAAGTGATTTTAATGTAAAGTAAAGCAATACTACTGAGATTATGCTACAGAATCCAGAAAATGGACTTGTAATTTTGTAAACTTGATTTCCAATTACATCTAATAAAGATACTACAGCTGCTATAGCAACCGGTATTTTAGCCATTACAACTGATGTTGCAGTTTGAATAAATGAATGTTTTTTATCTTTAGACATAAAATATGAAATTGCAGAGATCACTACAACTGAAAGTAAAGGAGCTATTACTGCTTTTACTAAAGATAAAACATTAGAAAATGCATGTTTAAAGAATGTTCCAATAGTTAAAGATGAACTATAACTTGTATAATAACTAACTGTAGTGATAATTTGGTCAACTAAAACAGCAACTAACCAAACTACTAATACAATAATAGCTATTTTTAGAAATTGATTCTTAGATGAATTTACTACATTTTCAATTTCATTAATTGGGTTTTTAAAGAAGTTAGAAACAAAACCTTTTGCTTCATTTGCATCTTTCTTTAAATCAGTATTTTTTAGAGTTTCTTTTACTTGATTAGCAGTATCTACAGCTTCTTTTTTTATTGCGTCTGTGCTAATCTTTTCGTTATTTTGATTGTTTTCTTCCATAATAACCATCCCTTCTATTAAAATATATACAATATATATTAAACTACAAAAATAAATTTTTGTAAATATAAATTTACTAATAATATATAAATTTGTACTGATAAATATTACTATTGTGGATATAATAATAGTAAATTTTGTAATTTATATTGAAAAAGAATATTGAAATAGATATAATGACAACAGAGTAATATTAGCTTAATTATTTAATAAACTATTTAATATTTGAAGGAGGTTAATAGATGGAAGAAAAATCAAGAGGAGAGATACTAAAGGAGAAACTATTTAATATAAAAGAAAATGGTTGGAAAAGTAAAAATCAAGAAGAGAAAACAACAATATATGAATATGCAAAAGGATATATTGACTACATGAATAAATCAAAAACAGAAAGAGAAATTGTAGTAAACAGTAAAAAGATTGCAGATAGCAATGGATTCAAGGATATTAATGAATTTGAAACTTTAAAACCAGGAGATAAAGTTTATTATATTAATAGAGACAAAAGTATGTATTTAGCTGTAATTGGACAAGATTCAATTGAAAATGGTGTTAACATTATAGGAGCTCATGCTGATTCACCGAGACTAGATTTAAAACCAAATCCATTATATGAAGATGGAGAATTTGCATATTTTAAAACACACTATTATGGCGGAATAAAGAAATATCAATGGACAACAATACCACTTGCAATTCATGGAGTTATTGTAAAATCAAGTGGAGAGAAAATTAATATAAATATTGGAGAAAGTGAAGACGATCCTATATTTACTATAACAGATTTGCTACCACATTTGGCACAAGAGCAAATGGAAAAGAAACTAAAAGATGGAGTATCTGGTGAAGATCTAAACCTATTAATAGGAAGCATACCATATGATGCAGATGTGTCTGAAAAAGTTAAATTAAATATATTAAATATATTAAATGAAAAATACGGAATTACAGAAGTGGATTTCTTAAGTTCAGAAATAGAATTAGTACCAGCAATGAAATGCAGAAGTATGGGACTAGACAATAGTATGGTGGCTGGATATGGTCAAGATGACAAAATATGTGTTTATGCTGAGTTAACAGCATTAGTAGATATGAAAGAAACACCAAGAAGAACAGCAGTATGTATTATATCTGATAAAGAAGAAATAGGAAGCATGGGAAACACAGGAATGGAATCACATGTATTTGATACATTTATGTCAGAAATTTTAAATAAATTAGGAGTAAATAAACCAAATTTATTAGACAAAGTTTTCTGTAATTCAAAAATGTTATCTGCAGATGTTGACGCAGGAGTAGATCCAATTTATGCACATGTATCTGAGAAAAATAATGCATCATACTTAGGAAGGGGAATAGGATTAAATAAATATACAGGAGCAAGAGGAAAATCTGGAGCTTCGGATGCAAATGCTGAATTTGTTGCAGAAATAAGAAATATATTTGAAACAAACGATATAAGATACCAAATCGCAGAATTAGGAAAAGTTGATGTAGGAGGCGGAGGCACTATAGCATACATTCTAGCAAATAAAGGAATTGATGTTATAGATTGCGGAGTTCCTGTATTATCAATGCATTCTCCATATGAGGTAACAAGTAAATTTGATTTATATGAAGCTTATAGAGGATATAAAGCATTCTGGAAAAAATAAATAAAAAACAAAAAACTGCTATTTAAAATAGCAGTTTTTTTATGCAATTTCGCTGAGATAGAGCAGATTCATCATTTAAGTACATCTATGATACATGTTCAATATATTTATATGGCACTTTTAAAACTATCAATAGGTAATAATATTATGATTACATTTTTATAACATATTTATTACATATTGATTATATAGTGCTATTGCATTACTTTTTTTCTATCTTATATTTAGATAAATCCATATTATCAAGAGCATACTTTATACAACTAACTAAGACGTTATTATAACTCATTTCCTCTGATTTTGCTATAACGCGTAAAGTGTTATCAATACTTTCTGGAAGCCTTATTGATAATTTTACATTACTATCTTTATACTTTGAAATTTCAAACATATTTTAACACCTCATTATTATTTTCTCATAAAAGTTGAAAAATAATACCATCAAAAAAGGAAGACAAAAGTATTGCACAACAAATTCAGATATGGTAAAATTTAATTTGTAGGAGGGGAATTTAATGTATTATTTTAATGGTAATTTAATGTATGATTTAGATGAATTAAAAATATTAGTTGATGACTACATTCAAAGTGGATTAGACATGGAAAGTGAGTCATATAAAAAAATTGTACAAGCAACTCCAAGAGCTTCACAAGAAGATAGAAAGGAAATGTGGAAGTACATGGATAAGAGAATAAAAGAGGAAAAAGATAATGGAAAAGAGTTTAAAAAAACAAAATTCGGGAGTAAAAATATAATAGAAATGATTGTAGGGATCCTTTTTATATTAGGCGTAATTTTTGCAGTTAAAGCATTTTTTTAAGGAGAAGGTTTATATGGAAATGTTTATAGTTATACTAATAATTCTTATTATACTGGCAATATCAATTATATTTAAAGAAAAAGAAAATGTAAAAAATATAGAAACATTTAAAAATAATAAAGAAATAGTAAGAGAAAAGTTAGAAAAATATGGATTTAGTAGTTCATTATCAATACCATATAATGAAAATAGTATGGGAGCGGCGCTAATGGTTGATCATGAGAATAAGAAAATTGCATTATGTCATTATAGTAATGCTTTTATAGAATATATATCATTTAATCAAATTATAAATGTTGAAATATTAAAGAATAATGCAACTATTATGAAAGGAGGGATAGGAAGAGCAGTTATAGGAGGCGTCTTAGCTGGAGGAATAGGAGCAGTTGTTGGAGTAAGTACACGAGACAGTGAAGAGTTATTGTACAGTTTAAAAATTAGAGTTATTACAAATGATATAAATAAACCATTATATGTTATTAAATTAAATTATAATGAGATAGCAGTTGGAAGCCAAGAGTATAATACTATTGTTGATACTGCTAATAAAATATATTCATTAATATTTAGTATTGCAAATAAAGATAATAAACAAAATAGTTCAACAGGTGAAAATAACCCCCTAGAGCAGATAGAAAAGTTGGCTACTTTAAAAGAAAAGAAATTTATTACAGATGAAGAATTTGAAACCAAGAAGAAAGAATTGTTAAATAAAATATAATAAAATGAAAGAAGGAATAAATGTAATGAAAAGATATAAAAAAGATTATTATGAGAGAAATACAAAAAGAGATACGGTATTTGCTATTTTGATAGCAATTCCAATATTAATTGGAATTTATGCACTTATTTCAAAAATGTATATAATGATAGCAATAGCAGCAATTACCGGTATAATAATATGGTTATTAACTGAATTAATAGAGATACTTGATAATATAAAAGAAAATACAGAATGTTTAAGAAATTATATAGAAAGAAAGGAAGAAAAGAAAAGTGAAGAATAAACATGAAAAAAAGTTTAATAAGTTGCCAATAGTAATTGGAATAGTTATTATTATTTTTATAATTATCGCAGTATCAATTTTTTTCATTATTAAATCAAACAAATTATCTGAGGAAGAAATCTTAGCTGCAAAAGTAGTTAAAAAATATCATGATAGTTTGAAGAATCCAAATTCAATGGAAATATTTGAAATTAGATTATATGATACAGCACAAAAAGATGGGAAAATAGTTATTATGGATGCATCTGGACAAAATGGCTTTGGAGGTATGACAAGAAATAAAGTTGCCTATGATAATAAAATAGAATATATTGGAAACGATAGCAATGCTAATTTATCAATTACCAAATACACAACAAATGTTGGAGAAATTTTAATTAGTAAAAGCATTTTTGGAAAATGGAATGGTGGTCAGGAATATATTTCTGTTGACGTTAAGAAAATATTAAAAAATTATGAAAAAATTAAATAGCTACTACATATAATTCAAAATATAATTTGTACATTATAAAAAAACACACAAACTATTGATATTTCAATGCTTGTGCGTTTTTTCGATTATGGTGAGCCAGGAGGGATTCGAACCCCCGACCCCAGGCTTAGAAGGCTTGTGCTCTATCCAACTGAGCTACTGACCCATATAATTGCAATAATTATAATAACATGATTTTACATGAATGTCAAGAAAAGATATAGAAAAAATAAAAAAAATATTGTATAATTAAAAAAATTGGAGGGAAAACATGAAAAAACAAGAAAAAATTTCAATTAATTATGTCTTTTGGTATTTTCTTATATTTAGTTTGGCAGGACTTTTTATTGAAACTATATTTTGTTATGTTACAACAGGGGTATTAGAAAGTAGAAAAGGATTAATATGGGGACCATTTTGCCCAGTTTATGGAGTGAGTGCTGCAATATTAATTGTAACTTTAAATAAATATAAAGATAAAAATATACTACAGTTATTTATATATGGATTTATAGTTGGCTCTATAGCAGAATATGTGCTAAGCTATGGCCTAGAAGCTATATATGGTATGAGATTCTGGGACTATAGTTACGCAAAGTTAAATCTTAATGGAAGAATTTGCTTACAATATTCAATTTATTGGGGATTACTATCTGTACTAGTTATGAAATTTGTTAGACCTTTAATAGATAAATTGATAGATAAAATTCCAGTAAGAATTAGAAATATATTTGAAATTATAATTTTAATATTTTTAGTAATTAATTGTATTTTTACTGTGTGGGGAATACAAACTTATCAAAATAGAGTAGTATATAATAAAGTTACTAATGAAGAAACAAATAACGTAATATTTAAATTAAAACAAAAGATAGAAAATGATTATTTTACAAATGAAAGAATGTCCCATACGTTTCCAAACTTACGTGTCAAAGATAAAAATGGAAATGAAATATGGATAAAAACTTTAATTCCAAATAAATAAAACTGGATTTAAAATAAAAATCCAGCTAATCCAAATATCAGAAACAATATGCCAGAAACTTTTTGCATCATTGTTTCTGATATATATTTGTTCAAAAATTTTCCGAATATAATTGCAATAGAGTCACATGTAACCATGGCCAAAATTGCACCAAGTACTAGCATTACTTTCGCATTTGGATATTGAATACCAAATCCTAGTGATGCTAAAAATGTTTTATCTCCTAATTCTCCAACCATAATTGTTAAAGCAATAATAATACAATAATTTAATTTTAAATGAGATATCTTTTGAATAATACCTTCTTTATTATCTGAAGCATTATCTACGTTTTCCTTCTTTGGTATAAATGATAATATACCCATAAGAATAAAAGAAGAATAGGTAAATGTTTCTATAATATTATGCCAAAATGGATCTTCGAGAAGACCTATGCTGCTACCAAATAAAATTGCAATACCGTGACTAAAAAAAGAACCTAATGCAACACCGAGTAAAATCGTTTTTGCTTTTAAAGAGTTTGAAAAAGACAGTACAATTAACTGTGTTTTATCTCCTAATTCTGCAATAAAAACCATTATAAATGAGATTAAAAACGGATAAATATACTCCATACACTTCACCTTTACTAATTTATATTTTATATTAATTATTTAAGTTAAATATTTTAATTCTACTTTATTAAAGATAATATAAAAATATACCAAAATGTAAAAATGTGAATTCTACGTGAACTTTATGAAAAGTTGTTGAAACTGAAAAAATTAAATGATAATATGGAAAAGTAAAATTAATCATACGGAAATAATAGATTGGAGGAATAACATTGATAGAGGTTAAAAATGTTACGAAAAAGTATGGAAATAAGATAGCTGTTGACAATATTAGTTTCGAAGTAAAAGATGGAGAAGTAGTGGGATTTTTAGGACCAAACGGTGCAGGTAAGAGTACAACAATGAATATGATAACAGGTTTTATAGAACCAACTGATGGAACTATTATGATAAATGGTAATGATATTTCTAAAAAAGCAAAAAAGGCAAAAAAACAAATCGGATATATGCCAGAAAATGTACCCTTATACTATGAACTTACTGTAAAAGAGTTTATTACATATATGGCAGAATTAAAATTTGTAAAAAGACCAGAAAGAAAAGCAGAGGTAGACAAAGTAATCAAAGAAGCTGGATTAGAAAATGTGAAAAATAGATTAATTAGAAATCTATCAAGAGGATATAAACAAAGAGTTAGTTTAGCAGGTGCTTTAGTTGGAAACCCAGATGTTATTATCCTAGACGAACCAACGGTAGGATTAGACCCAAAACAAATTACTGAGATTAGAGGCTTAATAAAAGAATTGGGAAAAAAACATACGGTTATTTTAAGTACACATATATTATCAGAAGTAAGTCAAATATGTGAAAAAGTAGTTATAATTAATAAAGGAAAAATAGTTGCAATAGATACACCAGAAAACTTAGAACAAAAAACAAAAGAGAAAAATGGAATTTCAGTAACAGTTGAAGATCCAAAAGAAAACATGAAAAAACTAAAATCCAAAATTCCAGAGATAGAAAAAATTGAAATGATAAAAGATAATGAAGATGGAACAAAGCAATTTGTTATTACTTCTAAGACAGATATTGATTTAAGAAAGAAATTGTTTGAAGTATTACCGAAAGAAGAAATTACAATATTTGAATTAAAGAAAACAGAAACTAGCTTAGAAGATGCGTTCATCAAATTAATTGATACAGAAAAGGAGGAAGAAAAATAATGTGGACAATATATAAAAAAGAATTAAAAACATATTTTTTATCTCCAATAGGATATGTTGCAGTTGGCTTGTTTCTAGCAATATATAGCTTATTCTTCTTTTTAACTACTATACAATACGGTGTAGTAGATTTAGGAAATTTATATTATGCAACAGCAAGATATGGATTACTACTTATAGTTCCAATACTTACAATGAGAATGCTTGCAGAAGAAAGAAAAAATGGAACAGAGCAACTTCTTTTAACTTCACCAAGAAGCGTTACATCAATTGTTTTAGGGAAGTTTCTAGCAGCAGTTACAATTATTTTAGTTACATTAATTGTTTCGATTATGTACTTTGTAATTGTTAGCTTCTTTGGAAAAGCTAATATTGTAACAGTATTAGTAACAATGTTAGGATTTCTGTTACTTGGAATGGCAGCAATATCATTTGGAATGTTAGCCTCTAGTATTACAGAAAATCAAATTATTGCGGCAATTATTACGATTGCATTCTTGGTAATGCCTTGGTTCTTACCTGACATTAGCAGTATATTTTCAAGCATAAATTTAATTGATAAATTTATGAAATTCCCATACGGCTTGATATCAATTACAGACGTTGTAGGATTATTATCATTTACAGTTATGTGCATTCTAATTACAATATTATTGATAAAGAGAAGAAAAACTGTAAAATAAAAAGGAGGGAACAAACTTGAAAAAAGAAAATAAAAATAAAAAAATTCAAGATAACAAAGTGCAAAAAGAAGAAAAAAATCTTGAAGTTATTAATAAAAAAGAAAAGAAATCTTCAAGCAAAATGAAACTATGGTTAAGCAAAACAATTTATACAGTTATATTAATAGCTATCATAATATTAGCATATATAGGAATAAATTTGCTAATTGAAAAAGCAAATATAACTGATATAGATTTAACAGCAGATAAAGTATATAGTTTATCTGATACATCTAAATCTATAGTAAAATCAATTGATCAAGATGTAGATATAATACTGGTCAATATGAGCAATGTGCAATCAGTAATAGATTTTTCAAATAAATACAGTAAAGAAAATGATAAAATTAAAGTTCAAAAAATTTCAGATGTTAGTCAATACCCAGAACTTGCAAAGAAGTATAATTTAACAGATAGTAGTTATTATATAATTGTTAAATCTGGTAGCAAAGAAAAAATTATTACAACAAGTGATTTATATACTTATGATTATACAACCGGTCAAGAGAAAGATTTAACAGAAGAAACAATGACGAATGCTTTGTTAAATGTAACAATAAAAGACAAACCAAAAATTTATTTCTTAACAGGTCATAATGATAACCTGACTTCATATTTATACAGCTTTAAGCAAAGCTTAGAAAATGAAGCAAATGAAGTGGAAGATTTAGATTTACTAACAACAGGAAAAATACCAGATGATTGTAGTACACTTGTAATAACAACATTGAATGAGGATATAAAAACAATAGAAAAAGATGCCATTATAAAATATATAAAAAAAGGTGGAAAAATAATATTATTCTCAGATGCAAATGTAACTAAAATAAAAATGCCTAACTTCCAAAAGGTATTAGATGAATATGGAATTAGCATTTCTGAAGGAATACTTCTAGAGCAAGATACAAGTAAAATGCTATCAGGATCACCATCAGCAATACTTGTAACAGTAAGCCAGGGATCGAGTATTACAAACAAAACAAATATGAATATGAATGCTTGCTTTATTAATGCAGGAAAGATTAATTTTAAAGATGATGTGGCACTAGAAAAATTAGGCGTAGAAAAAGAAGTTTTAGCTACAACATCAGAAAAAGCCTTTTACAGATCTGATATATCAATTACAAGTACATCTAAAGCAACATCAGATGAAGAAGGAAAGGCAACAGTTGGAGCTCTATTAACAAAGAAGGTAGATGACGATACTACTTCAAAGTTAATAGTATACTCAAATAATGTATTTATAACAAATATGCAAATTTCTATAAACAATCAATATTATTTGTATGCATATGAATTTTATAATAATGAAGATTTAGCATTAAACTCAATATCATACTTAACAGATAGGGAAGATACAATACTAATTAGAAAAGACACAGAAACAAGCACCTATACTGTAACTGAAAATCAACAAAGAATAATTTTAGCAATTATTTTTGCAGTCCCAGCTCTAATAATTATAGCAGGAATAATTATTTGGCAAGTAAGAAGAAGAAAATAAATCATAAACAACCCCTTCTCATAATAAAATTTATGAGGGGGTTGTTCTTTTATGAAAAACACAATAAAAGCAATTTGCGTAATAATTGGAACAATAATAGGAGCTGGATTTGCATCAGGAAAAGAAATATATTTGTTTTTTAATATATATGGAATAAAAGGGCTATATGGAATAGCTGTAGCTAGTATAATAACGGGAATAGTAATATACAAAGTACTTTTACAAATTAGAAACAGAGAATATACTAGAAATTATAAGGAATATTTAGAAAAGCTTGGAGTTAATGAAAAAGTAAGAGAAATATTAAGTATAATAATTAATATTTTTCTTCTTATTTCATTCTATATTATGATTGCAGGATTCTGTGCATATTTCAATCAAGAATTTAATATACCGAAAATTTTGGTTGGAATAATTGTATGTAGTATGTGCCATATAACATTTATGAGTCATATAGAGGGAGTAACTAAAATTAATACAATACTAATACCTTTTTTGATTGTAATGATTTTGTGTATAGGAATAAAGGACAATATTTTTGATATTTCAAGCATAGCAGATAACCGGTATATGTGAAATTACAAAATATCAAGGATCTCAAAGAAATTGGCTAATTGCGAGTTTGGAATATGCAAGTTACAACAGTATAATATTAATTCCAATGTTAATCAGTTTAAAAAAATATATTAATAAAAATGAAAAAAGAATAGGAATTAGTATATCAATAATATTTTTCATCCTAGCAAGTATATTATATGCAGTGCTATTAAAAGGAACAGGTGGAATAGAAGGTGCAGAGTTACCACTGATCCATGTGATACGTAAATTTGGACCCGTATACCAAGGGGTATATGGAATTGTAATTGTCACAGCAATTTATACTTCTGCAATTGCAGCGGGACATGGATTTTTAGAGAATTGTAGTAAAAACAAAAAAATATATCGAACTATTAGTATATGCATATGTATATCTGCCATATTTGCATCAAAAATAGGATTTTCTTATCTTGTGGAATTATTGTATCCAGTTTTTGGATTACTAGGGTTAATACAGGTAACTTATATTATCCTAAAAAAGTAAAATATTTGTTATGAAAATGTTATGTAAAAAAACTTGAAATACTTGAAAAAAAAGACGAAAACTGATATAAATATGTAAAACAAAGGAGGAGAGTTTTATGAAAAATGTCATTGATTTTAAAGATCCGAGTAAACCGGTAAGAAAAATCAATAAAAGAAAATTGATTATAGCAATAGTGATTATGATTATCATATTAGCAATTGTAATAATGGCAATTGTATACTCTTCAAATAAAAATTTTAGAAAATTTTTAGATAGATATTTATTCAGAAAAAATGTGTCTGAAGAAAAACTAGTTTCTATACAACTAGATTATGATTCAAACGTTAGTGTACTAGCATATAACAAGTATTTATGTGTTCTAGCGGAAAATAAATTAAGGCAATACCATTCTTCAGGAGAATTGGCAAATGAAATAAAATTAGAAATTAGTAATCCAGTATATTATGCAAATAATAAATATTTAGCAATAAGCGAAAAAAACAGTTCAAAAATTTATCTTATATCAGATTCTAAGATCTTATGGGAGAAAGAAGTTGATGGTAATGTTTCTAAAATAGATGTAAATAAAGATGGATATGTTGCAGTTATATTAACAGGAACAACACATAAATCCGTAATTGCTACGTATGATTCAAAAGGAAATGAGCTATTTAAAACATATCTATCAAGCACAATTGCACTTGATGCCACAGTATCTCCAGATAATAAATATTTAGCATTTGCTGAAGTTAATACATCTGGGACAGTTATACAATCAAAAATAAAAATCATATCAACTGAAAAGGCAAAAGAGACACCATCAGATGCTATAATATTTACATATGAAGCTCCATCTAACAGTTTGGTAACAAATATAGAGTATCAAGATAAAAATAAATTAGTATGCATTTATGATGATGCAATTCATATTATAACAGATGATAAAGATGAAATATTAATGGATCTACAGGAAAAAGATAAAAAAGCAGCAGATATAAGATTAAGTAACTATGTTTATAGAACCGTTGAGAAACAAACAGGGTTATTTAAAGCAGATACAGTTGTAGAAATGATGAATATAGGAAATAAAAGAATAACAGAATATACTGTTGAAGGAGTAGCAAAGGATATATACTGTTATGGTAATGTTGTAGCTGTTAATTTAGGACAAGAAATTGATTTTATTCATACAAATGGGTGGTTAGTAAAGAATTATACATCATCACAAGATATTCAAGGAATTACAATTGGAAATGGATTAGCAGGAATAATTTATAGAAATAAAGTTGAAATTATTAATTTATAGGAGGTATAAAGATGTCAGTTATTATTGATCTTATAATTGTGGCAGTAATAGCCATTTGTATCATTATTGGGTATGTGAGAGGATTAACAGGATGTTTAATAAAAATATTATCATTTGTATTATCTTTAGTCATTGCATTTATACTATTTGTTCCAGTTTCAAATTTTGTTATAGAAAACACACAAATAGATGAGAATTTAGAAAAATCAATTAGAGAGATGATTATATCAGATAATAAGAGCTCAGAAGAAGAAATACCAACAGCTATGTCTGATTATATTAATAAAAGAGCCGAAGAAATAGTAGATAATGCAAAAGAAGAAGTGGTAAATGCCACAGCAAGAGATATTTCACAAACTATTGTAAAAGCAGGAACTTGGATTGCATTATTTATAGTTGCAAGAATAGCTCTAATCTTCTTAAAACTAATTACAAGTTTAATATCAAAACTTCCAGTAATTAAACAATGTGATAAACTGGGAGGAATAATATATGGAGTTTTAGAGGGACTATTAATTACATACTTCGCACTAGCAGTAATTTCATTTATTACACCAATAACAAATAAGAATTTGTCAGAGAACATTAATAAATCATATTTAGGTAGCCAAATGTATAATCATAACTTGCTATTAAAGATTATATTTTAGCATAATTATTGATATTAACGAGAAAATTTGATATACTAATACACAAATTTAAAAATGGGAGTGAAAAAGTTTTGAAAAGCAATAAAAAAACTAAGGAAAATAAGAAAAAAAAGGGGAAAATAAAAAAAGTATTATTACTAATATTGCTTATATTAATAATCTTAATAGGTGTATTTGCATATAAAGTACACAAAAATGGTGGTGGAAGCAGTGGAATGATTGCTACTATACTAGGCCACGATGAGGAAACGGTTAATAAACTTCCAAAATTATATTGTCTATTATTAGGAAAAAGTCAAAACTTAACAGATACTTTAATATTAGCATCATATGATCCAAAAACACAAGAAGCAGCGATGCTATCAATTCCTAGAGATACTTTTATAGGAGAAAGCAAAAGTAGTGCAACTGCTTGGGACAAGATAAATGCAGTGTACCAAACAGGGGCAGAAAATGTATTAGATGATGTTAGAAATCTTACTGGAATTGATGTTAAATATTATGTTATGGTAGATACAGAGGCATTAAAAGTATTGGTAGATAAAATAGGTGGAGTAACATTTAATGTACCAATCGATATGAAATATGATGACAGAAAACAAAATTTGCATATTAACTTAAAAGCAGGAGAACAATTATTAGATGGTGATAAGGCAGAGCAAGTAGTTCGTTTTAGACATAACAATAATGGAAGTACATATCCAGAAAGTTATGGAATAGAAGACATTGGTAGAATGAGAACACAAAGAGCATTCTTAACAGCACTTGCAAAACAGACATTAGTACCAGCAAATATAACAAAAATACCAGACTTTATTGATATTGCAAAAAACTATGTAGAAACAAATTTAGATTTTGATGCTATTAAAGATTATGTTCCATATGCTATAAACTTTAATATGGACAACCTTAAAACAGATAAATTACCAGGTATTGCTGAAGTTGCAAATGGAGTATGGATCTATTCAGCATATGAGGAAGAAACAAAGAAAGTAGTTAACGAATTATTCTATACAAGAACGAATACTAATACAGAAAATAATGGAGAAGATGGAAATACAATATCAAATACAACTACTTCTGAAAGCGCATCTTCTACAGCGCAAAGTGTAGACAAATCAAAAATAAACATAGAAGTATTAAATGGAAGCGGAAACAATACAAATCTAAAAGAAGTAGTAGCAGAGTTAAAAGCTGCAGGATACAATGTTAACAAAACAGGGAAAACCACTACAACTTCGATTACAACAGCTATTGACAGAAAAGAAATAGATGATGAAATAAAAGAAGATATTAAAAATATTATCGATACAGATAATATTACAACAGGACAAGAAAGCGGAAATACTCATGTTACAATTATTCTAGGTACAGATTATGTGTCATAATAATAGCGAAAGCTAATTAAAAATTTATAAAATTCTTAGTTGTATATTGATTATATAAATACAACTAAGAAATGTTTTAAATAGCTTTCGCTTCTATATTTTTTTTCTATTAAAATCTCCAAAACAATGAATATTAATTTTACAAGATATTATAAAACATCATAAATAATTATAAATTACTATAAATTATAGTACTACATCTCAAGATTTTAAGTTAGTTCAAGCAATTTATTATAAATAATCACTAATTTGAGTAAACTTAAATTCACCTTTTCCTCCACGACTTTTGTTGATATTGTTGATAACAGGCTCAGAATCAGCGGTTTTATTGCTTTTAAAAAGGCTTCTTTTTTCTCTTTTTTTTCTATTACCTTTTCTGCTTTTTTCTTTTTTAGATCGTGAAGTTATTTTGCCTGATGATCTGTTCTTTCTATTACTGTTATTTGAGTCATGTTTTAATAATCTATATATAATATATAAAATTAGAAAGATTAATAAAATTCTAAAAACAATTACTTCAAAACTAGAAGCATATACAGAAGATGAAGCAATTAAATCTGAAGAAATGTTTTCTCCATTTATATTATACGAAATCTTTCCGACAACGCTGTTTTCAGCAATAGGTGCTTTTAAATCTGAACGAATTTCTATAGTTGGTTTTAAGGCTGATAAATCAACATTATTTTTAGTCAAGACTTGTATTTCATTTTTTACTAAAATATCTAAATTTTTCGATTCTCTAGTTCCATTACCAATTTCTACTGTTTTAATAACATCTTTGGCAGAATGTATTTTAGTATATGAATAATTGTCAAAACCATAATTAAACAAATTGATACAATCCTTATATCTCTTACTAATTGAAGATCCATTTAAGATTACAGCAAGCAGTTCCATGTCGTCTTTTTTTGCTGTAGATACAATGCAACTTCCAGCACTATCTGTGTATCCAGTTTTTAACCCAGTAGCATAAGAGTAATAATATTTATTTAAAGATTCGTTATTGATAAGTGCATTAGTTGCGTTAAAAATCCTATCTGTCTTTTTATATTTATTAGTAATAGGTAATGTATATTGTGTTACCATAGCAATTCTCATTATATCTGAGTAATTCATTGCATATTGACCGATTAGAGCCAAATCATATGCAGTAGAATAGTGATTCTTATCATGGATTCCATTTGGGTTTACAAAGTTAGTGTTCTTACAACCTAATTCCTTAGCTTTTTTATTCATAAGAACAGAAAAATTTTCAACAGATCCAGAAATATGTTCTGCCAAAACAACAGCTGCATCATTGGCAGAAGGTATAAGAAGTACATTAAGCAATTGTTCTATTGTAAGATTTTCACCTTCCCTTAAACTAGCGTGAGAATATCCTATAGGAATAGAATAAATTGCATTGTGACTAACAGTTGCCACATCTGTTAACTTACAATTCTCAAGTGTTAAAATTGCTGTCATAAGTTTTGTAGTACTAGCAGGGTACATTTTCTCATAGGCATTTTTAGCATACAAAATTTTACCAGTCTTACTATCCATCAAAAGGCAAGCCTGAGACGTTGTTTTTACGTCATTTATATTAACATCGTTATTTGAAGAATCTGAAATGGCTGTGGTACTTAAGGTATTAGAAGTATCTGATGTATTTGTAGCACTAGTTGCTAAGATAGGATTCATACAAATAAAAGATGACAAAATTATAATAAATAATAACAGTAGTATGTTTTTTAGTTGCTTCATAATAATCTCCATAAATTTTTAAAACTTATACTAATATATATTATTTTGAGTGCAATTTCAATACAAAAATCTTAAAAAGGAGGAAAAATCATGAATTATATAAATTATATAAGAAAGTATTTTAAAAACAATGTAAAAGAAAAAATAGGAAGGGGAAAAAATATTGTTATAGTTATAATAATTATTGTAATCTTAATATCTATATTAATAGCCAGTATAATAATTTACATGCAAAACATGGAGAATAGTGATGTGGCAGTATTAGATGAGATGGAAAAAGAAATGAACATAGCCAATGAAATGATAAATTCAGGAAATGAAAATAATGGAATAGGAAGTTCGAACAATAATAAGGGTGAAACAAATAGTAAAAATCGGAAATACGCAGGATGGCCAAGAAGAAAACAAAGATGCAAACAAAAATGTAAATAAAGAGGGAAGCGGAGAAAACAGTGAAGAAGTAGAAGAAAACGAAAAAATAGCGATACATATTACAGGAGAAGTGAAAAAAACAGGAATAATCTATTTAAAAAAAGGTGCAAGAATAGCAGATGCAATAAAAATTGCAGGAGGAGCCACTAAAAATGCCAACTTGAACAGAGTAAATTTAGCCTATGTATTAGAAGATGGACAAAAGATATATATTCCAAATAAAAAAGACAAAGTTAATAAAGAGGAGTATATTATTTCCAATAGTGGAGAGAATGTAATGGTAGAAGAAGGTAAAAATACAGGAAACAATAATACGAAAAATATAAAAGACGGAAAAAGTACAAATGTGAAAGGTGTGATATCAAAAGTGAATATTAATTTAGCGAGTCAAAGTGATCTTGAAACATTGCCAGGTATAGGTCCATCATTAGCTCAAAGAATTTTAGAATATAGGAAGGAAAATGGAAAGTTTCAGAAAATAGAAGATATACAAAATGTAAAAGGAATAGGAGATGCAAAATATAATAAGATAAAGGATTATTTAAGTATATGATATGATGATATTATATAATATCATCATATAGTACAAAACAAAAAAGTTGTAAATTTAGTATAAGGGTGTAATATTTTATTTTAGAGTAACATACAATATATAAAGAGCAAAGCCAAATTACTAAAAGCTAAATTATTAGATTATTAGTTTGAATCTAAATTGGGTGAATTGTAAAAGTAAAATATAGTGTGAATCTAAAAATCTAAATTAAAAATAAAATTTAGCTAAAACTATTGACAAAATTAAGGCCTAGTCTTATAATAATACTTGTTATTACATCGCGGGGTGGAGCAGTTGGCAGCTCGTCGGGCTCATAACCCGAAGGTCGTAAGTTCGAGTCTTACCCCCGCAACCAAGATTAAAACTTAGAGTCGCAAGAGATTGTGGACTCTTTATTTTTTCGATTAAAAATTGATTCATATAAAAGTGGGGACAATTTGGGGACAGTCCCCACAATTTTATGCAATAAATAGCATATTTAAGCATTGCTAATTTATATAAAACTTAAAATTCAAAAAAGTAATTTTGAGAATTTTGAAAAGAGTTTTTATTGATACAATCATTATATAAAATTATATATTTTTATAATGATTTATACGAGCATTTTCTCTAAAACTTTACCTGCTTCTTTATTATGCGATTGCACTGGATGTACATAGAAGTTTAAGGTAGTAGTTATTTGAGCATGCCCTAATCTTGATGCTACAACAGCCACATCTACATTTTTAGATATAAGCAAAGTAGCATTTGTGTGCCTAAGACCATGGAAAGTAATTTTTGGTAAATTATTCTTTTCAATAAAAGAACGAAACCAATCTGTAACTGTATCAGGATGCATAGGACTTCCATTCCATGTAACAAAAAGCCTATTTGAGTTAATCCATAAGTTACCACATTTTTCTTTTTCAGCTTCATACCAAGTTTTGTATTTTTTTAGCATATTGATAACTATATCTGGAATTCCAACTTCTCTAATTGAACTCTGTGTTTTAGGATCTTTTACAAAAATGCCTTTTTCAGAGGTATATTGGCTTGCCTTAGTAATATGTACAAATCCATTATCAAAATCAATATCCGACCATTCTAAGCCCAATACTTCGCCTCTACGCATACCAGTAAACAATGTTAGAATTATAATAGTTTGAAATTTGATTTCTTCATTTTCTAAAGCTTCTAATAATTGTTTACATTGAATATCATCATAGTATTTAATTTGAGGTCTTTGGTGTTTAGGTGGTTTGACTCTATCTGCTGGATTATAAGGTAGTATTTGCCAATACACTGCATTTTGTAGCATAGCATGTAATAAGCGATGATGTTCTAATATTGTTTTAGAAGATAGTCCTTTCATTACAGTTTTTCCATTATTATTCTTACATCTTTTTAACTGATGATCTTTTGAAAGATAATCATAGAAACTCATAATGTGAGTTGGTTTTATATTAGACAATTTAAAATGTCCAAAGTAGGGAATAATTCGTGTGTTTAACATTCCTTTATATCTTTCATAAGTTTTTGGAGCCAATTCTTTTGAACCGTAATTTTTAGACCATAAATCTGTAAATTCTTTAAATGTCATTGAAGAGTTTTGCAAAACAATACCGTTTTCAATTTCATAAACAAAATTCACAAGTTCTTTATCTGCTTCACGTCTACTATTTGATTTTATGCTTTTTGTGTACTTAATCCTATTTCCATAACTGTCAAAGCCATGTGATACAATTAATCTCCATGAGTGTTTGCCTCTCTTTTCAAGATACCCTGCCATTACTTTTTTCACCTCCTTTCAAGTATAACTATGGCAAGGATTTTTTATATAATATCTATTTTTTTCTAATTTTTGTACTATTAATCCAGTTTTGAAATTCATTTGAATTAATTTCTCCATTTATAAATTTCTTTTTCATTGCTGGACCTTCTTTTTTGAAATATTCATACATTTCATGTTTTTCTCTTTCAGATGCTTGTTTTGAAAGAGTTTGATATCTACTTCTATATGCTTTAAGGAGAGGTTCTTTTGCTAAACTTTCTTTATAAGCTAGTTCTCTTCCTATTTCTTTACAAGTTTTGTTATCTTTAAATATCTCATCACAATATTTTGTGTCATGCATTGTTTTGGGAATAAAATATTTGTTACAATTTGCACACTTTTTAATTTTTATATTACTATCTAAAGATAATATATTTTTATATGAAATAAATAATAAATTTAGATAATCATTAGTCTGAAAAGAATATGGTACATGCTTAGGTAAATTTAAATCTTTATGGAAGTAATAAAAATCATCCATTGCAAAATCTAATTTAAGATCATCAATTCGGTGATTTAAAAGTGATAAGTTATCGTAATATTCTTCTTCTGGATTTGAGTCTAAAAAAGTAACTCTACGTTCAGAGCTAAGCCTATCAAATTCAACAGGAGTAGCATTATAAGCTCCTGTTAAAAAATCAATAAATAGATATTGGTAATACTCAAAATCTTCATCAAATATTGATTCTAACTTAGGAAATAAGTCATAGAGTGATTTAGCTGTAATATAAAATTTATTTTTTTTATAAAATTTACTTATGTCTGTCTTTGAATTTTTAGATACTTTTATTAATAAATCTTCAAGACAGTATTTTGCCATAAAATTAATTTCGTCAATTTCATTATCAATATCCATATTTATAAACTCTAAAAGAAAGCTACCAATAGGTCTTATAGTACATTTATTAACGGATTCAAAAACAAAACCTTTTTTCTTTTCTATAGAATAATGATTAATCCATTCTGTTTTATTATTCATATCAAAGGCAATATTGTATAAAGCCATTTTTACCTCCTAATATCTACAAATTAAGTTTTTTTATATTTTTTATAATTGTAAGGTTACTTTTATAGAAAAAATATTATATAAATAAACCATACAACATAAAACACAAAAAATAATTGTATGACAAAATGATACCATAATAATTTATGTATGTCAATTACAATTATAAAAATTAAAAGGAGGTGAGCAATATGGCAACAGAGAAAATACATAGAACAACTCTAACTGCAAAAGAAGCAGCAGAATATTTAGGAATATCATATTGGCTAATAACTCAATTAGTTAGAAGAAAACAAATTCCTTGTTCTAGAGTTGGAAAAAGAATTTTATTTAGAAAAGAAGCTTTAGACATTTATTTAAGTAAAAAAGAAAATGATTCATTATTAGAATCTAATTAGAAAGAAGGGAGGTTATGGGACAAGTTGGATGGATAAAAATAAGCACAGATATATTCTCTAATAGAAAAATTAAAATCCTACTAAAAGAAAAGGATGGGGACACCTATTTTAGATTATGGATTCAAATTTTAACTATTGCTAGAGAATGTAATAGAAATGGTGGACTATATATTAGTGATAATGTACCATTTAAAATTGAAGATTTTACGAACATTATCGGAAAATCTTCCAAAACTTTTACGAAAGTTTTCAGAAAATTTATCGATTTAGGTATGCTAATTTATAAAGATAATACATACTTTGTGAAAAATTGGAACAAGTATCAAAGTATTGAAAAACTAAACAAAATTGCAAAATTAAATAAAGTAATTGAAGAATCTAAAAATGAAAAAAGTTTTTATAATTCTACACAAGAAAAAATAAGAAAAGAAGAGAATAGAAAGGAGACAAGAATAGATGAATCAAATTTTGAAACCATCGGTTGATAAAAATGATTATATTGAGTGTGAATACTGTAAAAACAAATTATATAGAAAAACAATAGAATGGCAGTTATATGGTGACAAAAAAGTTTTAACACTAGATTATGAAAGATGTAATTGTAAAGAAGCCGAGGTTTATTGGAATGAATATGATCTTAAAAAGTTAAAGATGTTAGAAGAAGAAAGAAAACTAGAGTTAATGCAAGAATTTGCACAAAAAGTGGACAAGATAATAAAAAACAGTAAGATGAATAAAAGAAATTTAAATTATAAATTTGAAAACTTTGAAATCAATTCAAATAATAAAAAAGTATATCAAAGTTTAAAAGATTATAGTGATAGATTAGTGAATTTAGAAGAAAGAAAAGGATTAATTTTAGTGGGAAATAATGGAGTCGGGAAAACACATTTAGCTTGTAGTATTGCAAATGAATTAATAAAAAATGGAATACCAATTATATATGGAACCTTAATTAATTTATTAGCAGAATTGAGAAATTCATATGATGCAGATAATAATATTTCTGAAATGGAAATTATAAAATTATATGAAAAAGTTGATTTGTTGATTATAGATGATTTAGGAAAAGAAAAGCCAAGTGAATGGGGATTAGAAAAATTATTTACTATAATAAATAGCAGATATGAAAATAATTTACCAGTAATTATAACGACAAATTATAATCAAAATTCTTTAGTTGAAAGATTAAGTTTAAATGGCGAAATAGATACAGCAAATTCTATTATTTCAAGATTATACGAAATGTGCTACTTAGTTAAAATTAATGATATAGATCATAGAATTAAAAAGAAAGAAGTTAGTAATTGCACTAACAATTGCTAACTAAAAATGTTACTTTTTTAAATATTTTCTATAAAAATTATAATGTATTTTTGCAAAAAAGTAAATAAAAATTTACAAAAAAATTAGGACAAGTAGGTATAAAAATTTAAACTAAATTGTCTTAATTTTTTTTAAATAAAATAACAAAATAGTTTAAAAAATATCCCTCGGAGAGCAAAAAGGGTATTAGGGCATTTGCCCCTAAACAGCGAAAAGGGTGTCAAAGCACCACGCTGGCGAATATTGGGCACCAAAAATGCCACACTATTCGGAGCAAAATAAATTTTGCTAATTATTAATGCTTCGTAAACAAGCATTAATAAATTTTTATAGCAAGGAAGTGATGAAAATGTGGAGAGATTCAGAACAAATTCTAGATAGTGTTTTTTTATCATATAATAAAATTTTAAAAAGATTAAAACTATTAGGAATAACAACTAAACATGGTAAAGAAGTAAAACATATAGATTTAAGAAAAGCTGTAGATGTTATGTTGAAAAAACATCCAACTTGCAGATGGAGAAGTGAGAAAGTAAAAAGTAGAAAATATTTTATTTTAGATGAAGGATATGCATGGTTGTTACAAGTGTATTTTAATAAAGAAAAATCATTAATTGATGCTGATGTAGAATTTTTTGAAGATAGAATAAAACAATATGAAGAATTATTAAAAATAGAGCATGAAGAAAATTGGTGGAATGAAGATATGGATATAAAACAACTATGCAAATATTTTAATAGAGAAGAAATTACTATAAGAAAAGCCATTAAAAGAATGTGTGATAGTGGATTTAGTAATTATAAATATTTAGATAATAATAAAGTTATTATTTGTAGTAAAGGAGTTGAATGGATCTGTAAAAATGTTTTTAAGCAAAAGTATTTAGAGTTATTGGAAAAATACAAAATGGAGCTAACGGAGTTATATATTAAAGCAGGTTATCCTTATGATCATTTTTTTCATAGAAATTGAAAAATATATTGACATTAAAACAAACGTTTGGCATAAAATAATATAAAAAAATTTTTTATAAATAACTGTCGATTTGTAGAAAAAAAATAAATTTTGTGATATAAGATATAGTAGAATGATGTAAATTTTAAATGGAGGAAAAATGAACGTAATAGATTTGTTTTGCGGATGCGGAGGATTATCATATGGATATCAAGAAGCAGGCTGCAATGTAATATTAGGAATAGATAATAATGAAACAGCTTTGAAAACTTTTGAAAGAAATCATCCTGGAAGTAAAGGATTAAATATAGATTTATTGAGAGAAGACTTTGTAGATGAGATAAAGAAGAATATAGGAACTCAACAAGTTGACATAATAATTGGAGGCCCACCTTGTCAAGGTTTTTCATTAACAGGAAGTAGAAATCCAGATGATATTAGAAATAAGTTATATAAGGCTATGTTTATAACAGCTAAGGCATTTAAACCTAAAGCAATCATGATAGAAAATGTTCCTGGAATTCAAAGATTATACGGAGGGAAATTCTATAATCTTATTGTAGATGAATTTAACAAATTGGGTGAGTATAATTTTGATTCAAAGATATTATATGCACCAGATTATGGAGTGCCACAAATTAGAAAAAGAATATTTATAGTCGGAATAAGAAAAGATTTAGGAGATGTTTCTTTTCCTAAACCAAAATTAAAAGAAGAGGAGTATATTTCTACTAAAGATGCAATTGGAGATTTACCGTCATTAGAAAATGAACCAGATCAAGAAGATTTTGATTATGAAATAGAACCATTTTCTGAATACCAAAAACTTATGAGAAAAGGTAGCGATATGATTCATAATCATTTAGTAACGAAACACACACAAGAAGTTAAAGATGTAATAAGTTTAGTTCCTGATGGTGGTAATTTTAAGGATTTACCTAAAGGTGTAGGTAATAATAGAAAGTTTAATGAAGCATGGAGAAGATATGATAGTACAAAGCCAAGTAGGACAATAGATACTGGACATAGAAATCATTTTCATTACAAATATAATAGAGTTCCAACTGTTAGAGAAAATGCTAGATTACAATCTTTTCCAGACAAGTTCATTTTTCTTGGAAGCAAGACGGAGCAATATAGACAAGTTGGAAATGCTGTACCACCACTATTAAGTAAATCAGTTGCAGAAGAAATTTTGAAAATAATTGATAGAAAGTAATAAAGGAGAAATATGGATAAAAAAATTAATACAATAGATTTATTTGCAGGTTGCGGAGGTCTGATGGATGGATTTGAAAAAAGTAATTTCTATGATACTTTAGCTTGTGTAGAATGGGAAAAATCTCCATGCGAAAATTTAAAAAAAAGATTAAAGGAAAAGTGGAATTATAATAATGCAAATGAAATAGTCATGAGATTCGATATACAAAGAACTCAAGAATTATTTTCAGGATGGAAAAATGATATAGAATATGGAAATGGAAAGGGATTGGATAATTTAATTGGAGATAATAAAATAGATGTAATTATTGGAGGCCCTCCTTGTCAAGCATATTCTATTGCAGGTAGAATTCGTGACAAAGATGGAATGAAAAATGATTATAGAAATTATTTATTTGAAAGTTATTTAAAAGTAGTTAATAGATATAAACCGAAATTTTTTGTTTTTGAGAATGTACCTGGAATTTTAAGTGCTTCGCCAGATGGAGAACCTATTATAGAAAGAATAAAAAAGAGATTTGATGAGTGTGGATATACCATTTTAGATAACTTAAAAAAAGCTATTATAGATGTCAGTGAATACGGAGTACCTCAAAATAGAAAAAGAATTATTATTTTAGGGATAAGTAAAAAGTATTTTGGAGAAAAAAAAGCAAACATAATAGTAAATGAATTTTATAATAAATATTTGAATAGATATAAAACTAAAAAAATGACGGTAAAAGAGGCTATTGGAGATTTACCTAAATTATTACCTACTGATGAATATAGAAAAGAGGGTAAAAAATATTCTCATTTATTTGAAGAATATAAAATTGCTAATCATATTCCTAGATTTCATAGTGAGAGAGACAAAAAAATATTTTATTTATTAGAAAAAGATATTTCAGACGGAACAAATTTTTATAATTCTACAGAAAAGCTTAAAGAATTATATTATCAACAAACAGGAAAAAAAAGTAATGTACATAAATATTATGTATTAAGGTGGGATGAGCAAAGTAATACAATTCCAGCTCATTTGTACAAAGATGGATTAAGACATATTCATCCTGATCCAGAACAAGCAAGAAGTATTACAGTTAGAGAAGCTGCTAGATTACAATCTTTTGATGATGATTATGAATTTATAGGTTCTATGATGGACCAATATAAAATGATAGGAAATGCTGTTCCACCTAAATTTTCAAATGCAATAGCAAAAGCAATAAAGGATATATTTAATGACTATGTAGGATAGTATATATGTGGATTGGGGGATACATATGGAGTATTATATAAAAAAATTAGGTCATCAAGAATTAGGAAGTATAAAAGAAGATGGAAAACCATCAAGAGGGAGATATATTTATATATCAAAAAATAAAGAAGTATTGAACTTTTTTCCACCTATGTCCGAAAAAGTTGTTAATGACAACGTTGTACTTCCTATTATATCAGTTGAGTTAAAGAAAAAAGTGTATTGTAATTTTGTCTATCACAATGATAAGATTTCTAGAGGATTATCAAATGGTAGAAATGAATATAGATTATATTTGAATAATGATATAGAAGATCATCAATTGTTATTTAAAGAAAATGATATTATTGTTTTTAAAAGTGTTCAAAACGAATATGATAATGAGTATAGTAATTTATATTATTTATTAAGGCTTTCTCAAGAAAACGAAGAAGATAATAATACATATAAGATGTTAGATAAAATAATTGAAGAATCAAAATTAAAAAAAGGACATGCTGTAGTAAATGAAAAAATAGATTTTATTGAAGAAAAGATTAATGAAATAGAATTACAAGAAAATATAGAAATTGTTGTGCCTACACAGGTAATAGAAAAGACACAAGAATTTATAGGAACAACTACTAGCATTGAAAATTTATTTAATTCACAATCATTTAGAGACTTTGTTATGGTTGGGTATGGAAATAAATGTGCAGTTACAGGAAAATCAATAGTGTGGAAAAAGTTTATTAATCTTGAAGCAGCACATATAATGCCTAAATCACATAATGGAACATATATGCCTAATAATGGACTTGCTCTTTCAAGAGATATTCATTGGGCATTTGATAAAGGATTCTTTACTATTAATGATGATTATACAATTAAAGTGCATGAGGAATTATTAGATACATATTTAGGAGAATTTGAAGGGAAAAAAATTAATTTACCAGAGAATCCATTTTTTGTTCCAAATAAAGAAAGTTTAAGGTATCATAGAGAAAATATATTTGGATTATTCAAATATTCTGGAAGAATAATGAGTGTTAATAATTAAATTTAAAAACAGAATATATACAATATATAAAAACTAAAGAAAGCAAAGTAATTAATAATTATTAAGATATAATAATTAAATTATTTTGCTTTTTTCGATAATAAATTACATTTTTTTACAGAAAAGAAAAATTGAGAGATATTATATATACAAATATAGAAGATATAATCAAGGAGAAGAGTTATGAATAATTTACCGGGGATAGGTGACCCATATTGGTATGAATGGTTTGTTGGAGTGAAGAACGTAATAAAAATGCTAAATCCAGATAATGGAATAGAATATGTTGTTTTTCAAAGCTCAGACTATGAAGCGATAGATGATGTAGTAGTTGGGAAAAAGGAAAATATTGAACTATGTTATCAGGTTAAGCATGTTAGAAAAGAAAAGAATTTAACATTTTCATCATTAATAGATAAAGATGAAGAAAGTAAAAAATCTTTACTTACATCTATAGCTGAAGGATGGGAAAAGACAAGCAAGATTAATATTATTCCAATCTTATATTCAAATAAGGCAATTGGTATTAGGCGTTCTACAAGGACATCAAAAATCACTCAAAATAAATATAAATGTTTATCATTAAAAGATTTTTTTATGAAAGTAAAAGAATTAGTAGATGGAGTCGAAAAATGGGAAGATATAGTAATTAATGAGATAAATTTTCAAGAACAATGGACAGAGTTTGTTGGGCAACTAAAGATTAATGATAAGCTAACATTCTTGAAAAAGTTAAAATTAGAACTTAATCAAAGTTCTTTAGAGGAAAGTGAAAAGGAAATAATAAATGAAATACAAAAAATATTTAAATGCAATGACATAATCTCATATAAAATATTTAACACAATAATATCTCAATTAAGAATATGGGTTACAACAAGAAGGAAAAAAGAAAAAATTACTAGAGAACAAGTTTTAGAACTTTTATCCAATACAAATGAAAAAAAATACGAGGAGATTTATCCTCCAATTCCCTTTTTTGAAACTAGAAAAAAATTTTGTCAGGAATTGTATCAAAAGATAGTTAATACTGACAAAAAAATAGTGTTTTTAAGTGGCGTGCCAGGAAGTGGAAAAACTAGTGCTATAAGTTATATGAACTATCATTATAAGGAAAATATTATTGGAAGATTTTATGCATTTAAGCCAATATCACTCAAAGATAAAGTGTATAATTTTGATTCGGAAAATACAGAACCAAGAACTTTATGGGAAATTTTATTGAATCAAATAAGAGAAAGATTTATAGGAATGTTAGAACAGTATAATGTTCCAATAATAAATGAATTATGTGACACCCAAACATTGAGAGAAGAGGTTATAAGATTAGCTCATAAATTATATGAGATTACTAATAAAAAAAGTATTATATGCATAGATGGAATTGATCATGCAGCTCGAGCTGAAAGTGGAGAGAATTTTTTAAATCAATTATATAGCCCTGAGGAAATTCCAGATGGTGTTGTTTTATTATTGGTTGGACAACCTAAAAATCTATATTCTAAGTATCCTGTATGGATAAAAAATAATGATATAAATGTAGAAGAAATCTCTATGCCTAAGTTAGAATTATTAGATATAATTCATCTTATAGAATGTTCAAACATAGAGTGGATAAACGAAGAAAATAAAGAACAAATAGCAAGAATAATTTTAGAAAAGACAGAAGGAAATAATTTATCTGTTATCTATTCTTTAAAAGAGGCAGAAAGATGTGGAGATATTGAAGATTTTATAAAATTAATAGAGATAAAAAATATTAGCAATGATATTGAAGAATATTATGAAATGATCTGGAAACATGCAGAGAATGAATTAGGAAATAAAATAAAGCAAAACTTTTGGTTTGATAAAGTTGCGTCAGCAATTGTATTAGCTAATGGACCTATGAATTGTAATATTATAAGTAAAGCAATAAATGTGGATTTTGAAGATTTAAAAGCAACTGCAGAAATGTTATATCCATTAATAATTGAGAAAGAGAACAATGTATATAGTATCCTTCATAATGATTTAAGAGTATATCTAACTAAGATAGTAAAGAATAAGAATTCTATTTATATTAATACTGCCAAAAAGATGGCAAATTATTATTTAAACACAAGAGAAGAGACATATAATCGAGCACATAATATGATACCTTTATTTATAACTGCAAATGAGAATAAAAAAATAGCAGAAATATTTAATACAGATTTTGTAATAGAGGCAGTAGCAGAAAGTGTTTCTGTTACTGATATAAAAAAGTATAGTATAATGGCATTAGAAGAAGCTCAAAAATTGACAAATTTAAAATTAATAAAAATAATAAGTGAAGCAATAAGTACTTTAAGCCAACATATAAAATATATAGAATATTACAATCAAGCACCACATGAAAAATTTGACTTTGAAAAAACAAATATTTTAGAATTAGAAAAAGTAGAACTAAATAATAGCAATTTGGATAAGTACTATAATGCACTAGATTTTGCTAGTGAAGTGTATAAGATTAATCCTGAAAGAACAAGAAATATATTAAAATTATGGTTTGGAAAGTATACTCCCGAAAATTTTATAAGAGAATCTCTAATAACGGATGGAGTTTATAACAAAGATAAGCATGAATGTATTGTAAAATTATGGGCTGAATTGTCTTATAAAGTGAATGAAAAAAATTTTCAACCATTACCAAAGGAAAATGATGATTTTGATGTAGATAAAAACAGAATTTTTCAGTTGTGTATGTTATATAATGAAACTTATATGAAACATATGTTGGAAAACGGAGAATATGATGCATGGATAGAAGTATTCAAGTGCGGAGTATCAGTTGAGTTTTTTCAAAAGAAAATCATAAAATGCTTAAAAATAGAACACAGTGATATTAAATCAATTTTAGAAAAAATTATTATAAATACAAAAGATAATTTAATAAGGTTATTAACCGTATTAGTAGTAATAATAAATTCACAAAATGTAAAAGATGAGATTAAACGAAAATATGATGAAATAAAATTGGAAAATAAAAAATATTATGCTGATAATGAGCTAATGATGATCTCATTATGGATTATAATAAATATTAATTTTAATAATATAAACTGTAGAGAAATATTAGAAAATAAATATGTACAATTACTGAAAGAAATAGATAATGAAAATGATCAAGAAAACATATTAAACATAATTCGTATGTCTGAAATTATAGGTATCTGCATTAATAATAAGAATAATACTAAAAAAATTCTATATGATTGCGAGGATTTTAAAGAAGTTCTAGTATATTTTTTAGAGAATAAAAATGGATACCGTTCATATAGTTCAAAAGAAACAACAGATTTGATATTACATTTATTAACAAATTTAATTGGTTATATAGGATTTGAAAATGAATTTATAAACATAATAAAAGAGCACTTACTAAATAAAAGAAGAATAGCAGACTATTATAAAAGTGAACTTTTAGAATATTTAGTATTAATAAATAGAATAGATATCGTTAAAGATTATATAGAATTATTATATGGAAAAAATGGAGAAAATCTATTTTCTATGACAGATATAGAAGGAATTCATAATAATTTTAGAAAGTATTTACATATAGTTGATAGAGATTTAGAAATAGAAGTTGATGAGAAATTAAAATGGAATGTTGCTAGATATATGGATTATAAAGAATACGCATTGTATCCAGTATTAAAAGAATTTAATAATATTGCAGATATAGATGCTAAAACATGGAAAAAAGAAGGAATTGAACTATATAAACTTTGTTGTATCGCACATGAATTAGGAAGTAGTTTATATGAAGAAGAAGTTCAATTGGATATTATGAAACAAGCAACTAATTTAGGAATTAAGGACTTATGGGAATCAATTAGTTTAGATTTTACAATGATAGAAAGATTAGAAGATATTTATTCTTTAATTTTACATTTGTTAAATATATATAATGATGAAGAAAATTTAAAGAATTTGTGGATTTTATCAGTAGGAATTTTATCCTTTTATAATAAAGAAGATCAAATTGGAATAAAAAATGTAAGAGAAAGAATAATCGAAAAATGCGAAAAAAATGGATACAATAAGTTAATAGAATTTATGAAAGAAAAAACAACATTCTATTGGAATATTATGAAAGAAAAAGAAGAAAATAAAGTAGAATTAAGTGAAGTTACTAATGATTGGGAAAACATGAAAAATGATGAAATTGAAAACTTATTGAAAGAAAATTTGGAAGATAATTATGAAAAATGGAAACAAATTGATAGTGCGACTAAGTTTTTAGAAGAAAATAATAGATTAGATGAAAAAATAGGAACTTGTATAGTAGATATATTTTGTAAAATTGGATACGAATATGAGATGGAGAGATCTTGTTTAGATAATATATTTAATTGTATTATAAAATATATTTCAAGTGATGATTATTGGAAAATAATTAATAGAATAGTATTCAAATATAGCGAAGATAATGATGAATACTCAATTAGATTGTGCAGTGAAAACTTAAGTTGGTTAATTCAAAAGATATTAATTAATGATGGAAATATAGAGAAAATGAAAGAATATTTTTATATTTCTATAGGAAAACATAAAAGTTGGATTACAGGTGCAGGTCATATAAAAACAAATGATATAAATATAGTAAATAAAGAACACTATTTAAAAGAACCAAGCAATCTAAAAGAACTTATTATAAACATCTTACTTATTCAATTAGGTTCTCAAAATATACATAGAATGGAAATAGCATATAAAGCGATTAATTTAATGTGTATGAATGATGGTGAAGTTGTTAAATTTATTACACTTAATTGGAAGAATTTAAATAGGACGCAAAAAGAACAGTTCTATTTTATGGCGGAAAGATGGGTATTTGAAAGCAAAGAACAATACATACCATTTTTTGAAAAATTGAAAGAAGAAAATGATGTTTCAAATAATATGATAAATAAAGTCCAGTTGTTATATTTATTAGAAAAATATAATAAACAAACTTTTGAATTAAAAAAGAAAAGACTAAATTATAAGAAAAATAAAATAAATTTTTTTGAAAAATTTCTAATAGATATACAATTCGAATATATGTGTGATGAGATTGATATTAAGCATTATGTAAGGAATGCAGAAATGTTATTAAAAGATAATTGTACAGATTTGAAAAAGAAACTATTATTAACATATGATGTGAATGAAAAAGTTGATAATAAAAATATAAAGGCAAGACCCGGAGATTCTTCATTACCTTATTACTATAATTCAGAAAAATTTGAAGAAATATTATATATAGAGTTTAATAAAGGAAGATGGAGCAGATATAGTTTATTAAGACTTATTCAAGCATTTGGAAGAAACGATGATGGTTGTTTTATGACATATTATCCACAGCATGTGTTTAATGTAGAAAAGTGGAAAGATGAAGAGAAATTAATGCAATCAATAGAAAACAACAATATGAAAGATATAGAAAATAGTATTATTTCTAAAATTAATGATGGTGTAAATACAGAAAAAGAAATATGTATAGGAGCTACAGTATATATTCCAGTAAAGAGAAAAGGAGGCTATGAGATTATTTATTCAAAGAATATAAAAAGTAATTATTCTAGAGAAAAAAATTTCTATTCAATAATGCCTTCTTATAAAATTTTATATTGTGAAGAAAAAGAGCTATTTGAAACAGATGTAATTGTAAAATCAATATGTAATAAAATATGCGGATTAACATATGGTGTCAATTCAAATATTAGAATAGCATTATCAAATATTTTTGTTAATAAACTCAAATTGAGATTAAAATCTATAGAACCATTAGTTTTTGTTGATGATAAAAATAGACAAGTAAAATTTGAATGGATAATGTATCCTTATAGAGATAATATTCAGGAAGGATATGTAAGACACCAAACATTATATAGATGGGTTTGCGATAAGGAGTTATTTGATGAATTTTTAAATAAAAATAACTTAAAAATTATAGATAATATAGATGTACAAGAGTCTCCAATATAAACATTCTTTTTCGGAAATCACAAAACAAAATACAAATAAAAACTTTCTTCTTTGGAAATAATATGATATAATATTATTGTAAGAAAAGGAGAGTTTTTTATGTTAGGAGAAAAAATAAAAATATATAGAGAAAATAAGAATATGACTCAATACGAGATTGCAGAGATATTAGGAGTAAAACCAGCAACGGTTTCTAAATATGAATCTGGAACATTGGAACCTAATATTGAATCATTAAAAAAATTAGCTGAATTATTTGAAGTTTCCATTGATGAGTTGTTAAAAGAAGATAATTTTGATGTATCTCAAATAAATATTTTAGATATATTAAGAGAACAAAAAAATATGAAATTAAAAGGTAATTTATATCATAATACTCAAATTACTTTTGCATATAATACTAATCATATTGAGGGAAGTAAACTTACAGAAGATCAGACTAGATATATTTATGAGACTAATACATTATTAGCAGAAAAAGACTCAATAACAGATTTAGATGATGTTTTAGAAACATCTAATCATTTTAAATTGGTTGATTATATGTTAGACATAGCAGATAAAAAACTAACAGAAAAAATGATAAAAGAATTCCATAAAATATTAAAAGAAGGAACATCAGATAGTAGGAAGGAATGGTTTGTTGTAGGAAACTACAAAAAATTGGCTAATGAAGTGGGAGGATTAAAAACTACAGAGCCAAAAAATGTTGAAAGTGACATGAAAAAATTACTCGAATGGTATGAAAACTTAAAACAAATAACAATAAATGAAATAATAGAATTTCATGCAAAATTTGAAAAAATACATCCATTTCAAGATGGTAATGGTAGAGTAGGGAGGATAATTGCATTTAAAGAATGTTTAAAAAATAATATAGTACCATTTATTATTTTAGACAAAGAAAAATTATTTTATTATAGAGGATTAAATCAATATCAAACAAATAAAGAAAAAGGTTATTTAATAGATACATGTTTGAATGCACAAGATCAATATAAAAACATTATAAAATATTTTTTGAAATAGAAAGGAAAGAGAGAAATGTTAGATTTTAGTAAATTAAAAAAAGAAAATAATTTTGATAAAATAATAAAACCTGAAGAAATATTTATGTCATTGCCTAATAAAGCTGATAAATATCAATATCCAAGAAATGTCCAAGCTGAAATTTGGAGTAAGTGGTTTGAGTCTAGAGATGAAAAAGATACAATAATAAAAATGAATACAGGAAGTGGGAAAACTATAGTTGGATTATTAATATTAGAAAGTAGTAGAAGAGAAAATAAAAAACCTACAGTATATATATTACCGGATAAATATTTGGTGAATCAAGTTGTACAAGAAGCACAAGGACTTGGATTAGATATTACAGTATCTCCAGATGATATAGATTTTATATGTGGTAATAAAATATTAGTTACCAACATATATACATTAGTAAATGGTAAAACAAAGTTTGGAATTAGAGAAAATGAAGAGAATATACCTATTCACACCTTATTAATAGATGATGTGCATGCATGTACAAATATCATAGAAGAACAATTTACTATTAAAATATCTAAAACTAATATTCTATATTCAAAAATATATGAGGTTTTTGAAAGTGCTTTAAAAAAACAATATAGAAATAAAATAATAGAATTAAATAATAATCAACCTATTGAATTATTAGTACCATATTGGGAATGGCATAACAAAAATAGTGAAGTATATGATATCCTATTAAAAGAAAATGATGATCAAAGTATTAAATTTAGTTTACCTTTAATTGCTAGTAATTTTGAACTATGTAATTGCGTAATAACTGATAAGATTATTGAAATATCTCCAAAGAGTATTGACTTAAATGAGATAAGAGGAATATCAGAAGCTAAAAAAAGAATATTTATGAGTGCAACAATAATGAATATATCTTCATTAGCTTGTCAGTTTGGAATACAAAATGTAAAAGTAATAACGCCAAAATTTGCTAATGATATTGGCGAAAGATTTATATTAATGCCAGAATTGTTAAATTCTAAAATAACACAAGAAGAAATAAAAACAGAAATAAAAGCACTTTCTCAAAATCATAATGTATTAGTTATTACGCCATCGAAATTCAGAGCAGATTCTTTTTGGGGAGATGTCAGAGATGATTATATGGATACATATAATATATATGATTGTACAAAAAAATTAAAAGAAGGACATGTTGGGTTAATAATAACATCAAACAGATATGATGGGATTGATTTGCCTAATTCAGCATGTGAAGTATTGGTAATTGATGGATTACCAAATATGAAAAATGAATTTGATAAAATTGAGCAACAAATGTTGAAAAATAGTAGTAGAATTTTGAACAAAAAGATTCAGTTAATTGAACAAGGCATGGGAAGAGCTGTAAGATCTAGTACCGATTATTGTGTAATAGTTTTAATGGGGAAAGGTGTTATAACAACATTATTTGCTGAAAATTATATAACAACTATGAATAAAGCAACACAAGAGCAAATAAAATTGTCCCAAGATTTAGGAGAACAATTAAGGGGAAAAAGTGCAAAGGAAGTTTTTGAGAGTTCAGAAGTGTGTTTGAAGAGAAACGAAGATTGGAAAAAAGTTAGTAAAGAAATCTTATTAAATGCAGACTATAATGAAAATATAGCAGATTTTTTAGTAGATAAGGCATTAAATGAAACTTATAAAATAGCTAAATGTGATTATGAAAAAGCAGTAGAATACTTGGATAAATTTATAAAAGATAATAGTAATTTAGACAAAGAAATACAAGGATGGTTAAAATTTCAATTAGCAGAATACTATGACTTTTTAGATAAAGCAAAATCACAAGAGATATTAAAAAGTGCTAACTCCTTAAATAATAGAATATTAAAACCTATTGAAGGTATTCAATACCAAAAAAATCAAAAAAAGTTACATGAACAAGCACAAAATATATATGATTATTTTAATGCTAAAAAGATAAATAATAATTCTTTTATTTTAGAAGTAAAAGAATTGTTAAATAATTTATCATTTTCACAAGAAATAGATGCGAACGATTTTGAAGAAGCTTTTTGTACAATAGGTAAATTAATTGGAATAGAATCTGTTAGACCGGAAGCAGAAGGAACAGGAGATCCTGATAATTTATGGTGGATAAGTAGCGAAGAAGCCTTAGTTATAGAATGTAAAAATAGAGTAATGCCAAAAAACGATATTTGTAAATCAGATTGTAAGCAATTAAATCAAAGTTTAGAATGGTTTGAAAAGACTTATCCTAAAATAAATGCAGTAGGAATTTTAATACATCCATCAAACAAATTTGAAAGTGGTTGTATTCCTAAAGAAAATGTGAAAATAATAAATATAGATATGTTAAATAATTTAAAAAATAAAGTAGAATGTTTTATAGAACAATTATTAAGTGATAAAAACTACTTAGATAAGGATAAAATAAAGGAACTTATAATAGTTAATGATTTAAAACAAGAAAAAATAGTTGATACATATACAATCAAATATAAATTATTATAAGCATTATTACAGTTAAATACTGCTTATAAAATTTAAATAGAATAAACTATAAGAAATTGGAATTATGAGAGATTTATTACTCATAATTCCAATTTTTGGCTATATATCTAAACTACCAATCATAAGTTCAATACCATCACAAAATCCATTCCTATAATATTTCTCATTCCAATAACAAATATAATCCATAAAATTCTTATCAAGTCTATCTAATTGACTTTTCACATACTTTTGATTCTGTTTAGGAACATTCTTTAAAATGTTTTCAGCAATCTCATCAAAATAAATATAATGTTTTTTATCCTCTTTAGTAAGTGTGCCTAAAACCATTTCCTCTCTAAAACTTAACCAATCTTTTAAAATATCCTCATTAATTTCTCTAAAATTATTCATAAATAAAAACCTCCATTTTTATAAATTTTAAAATTTAACACATCAAAACACAATAAAACTTGCAAATACAAACTTAAAAATTCATTGAAATTTCATATATTTGATGTCTCAAAAAACTGGGGACAAATTGGGGACAATCGTTGCAAAAAAGTACAAAATTTAACCTAATTCATAATCACACCAATTTCCTATAACCCTATTAAAACCAATAAAAACTCAAGTTAATAAAATTTCTCAAAAATCCTAATTAAATTCTCATAACCCGAAGGTCAAACCCACCCACCACCATAGCAACAATATCAAAATACACATTTCATACAAAATCAAAATCAGGAGCTTATACTTAACCAATCAATTTGACTAACAAATCAAACAATAATTATATAAATAAAAAATATAAAGCAATAGAAAAAAGCCACCATGTAAAAAAATTCATGGTGGCTTCCTACAAAGCACTTATTGTGTAGCATAGTAAGAGCTACAGCTACCACAGTTCAAGTAGAACTGTGGATTCTATCCAGTATGTAAAATAATCCTAACTATTCTTTTCTCCCAAATCTTCTGTAAATCTTAATAAATAACCATCAGGATCTTGTATTAGAAATTCTTTATTACCTAACAATTTATCATCTTGCCTATACCAATTTTCTTCTATATCAAAAGTTATTGAGTAATTGTTATTCTTAAAATTATTATATATATCATCAACGCCTTTAACTTCTAATTGAAAGTTTATTCCATTTCCGAAAGGATATTTTAATTCTCCAATACTCCACTTGTCATTATTAGATAATTCCTGTAGCATAAATTGAATGTTACTTAAGGATATAAATGCAAATTTATCCTCCGGTCTATCATATTCTATTTTAAAACCAGCAGTTTTGTAAAATTCTAAGCTGTTTTCTAAATTCGTTACTGATAATTCTGGAATATTTTTATTCCAATTTATATAATCACTAGGTCTTAGGATATCACTTTTAAAATATTGCTCTTGAAAATCAGTTAGTACTCTAATTTCTTCATTGGTAAATTCCTTATTTTCAGGGACAATAATTAATTTATCATCATTATCATTTATTCTATGAATTATTGCTATGCACTTTCCAGTAAAAGTCTCTAAAGGATTATAAATTCCTAGAACATAAGCATCTAATTCTTCGCCATCTCCGCTTATTGTATTAGGCACATAACCATAATTTACAGGATAAATAAATCCATGCTTTGGATGTTTGCTACCCATAGGCCTATCTATCTGTATTTTAAAAATTTTATTTAAATACTCCAAATTATTCATTATAATTCTCCTAACTTTATATTTTTTATAATAATGGATTCCTCATGATCTCCAATTAACTCAATCGAAATTTCATCAATGATAGTTGTAAATTCATAATTGAAATCTGCGAAATCTTTCAAGTTATCGGCTTGCCCAAGTGTTATATGTGGAATATATTTGACAGATTTCTTTAAATGATTTGGTATTATTTTTTGATATATATCGTCATGGAGTCTTGATATTTCTCTATTACCCTTTATGCAATTCAAAAAAATGTAGTTATCATTAGATAAAGAAATTCCTTTGAAAATTGCTACAAAAGGTGAGTAGTTTCTCAGTAAGGAAGACAGTTTTTTAATTAGGTCAGTGTCACTCATTGAGTCCTGAAAAGGAAAAGCCAAAGTTAAATGTGGAGCAACCAAGTATGCCAATCTATCATATCTGTTCCTAATATCATCAATTATGCCAATGTTTTTAAATTTAGGGAAAATTAGTATATCTCGTTTACCAATATTACTATTACTACACATTTCTATTCTTCCTCACAAATAAATTTGTCCATATTATACCATACATTCTTCAAAAAATATCAAAATTCTATAAGTTAACTCAAAATATAGATGCAAAAAGTATGATAAAATTAAAGTTTCTGCTTTTATTTATATAAAATTACCACTTTCGACAGAATTTGCAAAAATAATGTGATATAACATAAAAATATTTGGGAGTGAATATGGATTGTTTAATAGTAGATAAATTAAAGAAAATAAGAAAAAACAAAAAAATTACACAAGAGCAACTTGCAGAAAAATTAGACATTAGTAGATCAAAGGTTTCAAGCTGGGAAACAAATAGAAGAGATATGAATATATCTGAGGCTATAAAATTAGCAAATATATATGAAGTAAGCTTAGATAATCTGTTCGAAATAAATAAAATAACAGAAGAAGAATTTGTTAAAATAGCTGATAAATTTTTAAAAGATAAAAATATTACTTTAGGAAAAAAAGTTAAAATTATAGAATCAATTCGAGAGGGATTAAAGAAAAATAATGTAGATGAATTTTATGAAAGTTATAAAAAGATACAAAATGCGACAAAATGATTAAAAAAAATTTATTTTGCCGCATTCTTGATCTGTAATATATAAGTTCAACTTGATATAATACACGTAAAATCTTTAATAGGAGGTATATACATTGAAAGAAGAAACAAATAAAATAGGGCACCTAAATATGATACAAGATATAATTACAAGATTAGGCAACAATTCATTTTCATTAAAGCAATGGTCTGTAGGAATAATGGTAGCTATATATGCATTCGCAGGTAAAAACTTTCATAAAGCTGTTATAGTCACAATAATTCCATTAATTATTTTTTGGTTATTAGATTCATATTATCTCATGCTCGAGAGAAAATTTAGATGCTTATATGATAAAGTCAGAATAAAAAAAGAAGAAGAAATTGATTTTAATATGAGCTTTAAATCTATAAAAATTAGAATGTGTGATATGAAAAAATACTGTTTTTTTAAAGTAGTGTTTTCAAAAACAGTGTGGCCTTTTTATGTGGTATGTATATTAACTACGTTACTGATTTATCTTATAAAATTTTAAGGAGGATTATATGAAAAGACAAATATTTTACAGTTTTCATTTTAAAAATGATTGTTGGAGAACGGGACAGGTTCGCAATATAGGAACAATTGAGGGAAATAAACCAGTTTCAGAAAATGATTGGGAAGAGGTAAAGAAAAAGGGAGAAGAAAATATAAAAAATTGGATAAACGATCAATTAAAATACAGAAGTTGTACTGTAGTTTTAATTGGAGAAGAAACATCTAAAAGAAAATGGGTCAAATACGAGATAGAAAAAAGTTGGAATGACGGAAAAGGAGTATTAGGAATATATATACATAATTTAAAAGATCAAAACCAAGCAAGGAGCAATAAAGGAGAGAATCCATTCGAACAATTTACTTGTAAAGATGGAAAAAAATTATCTTACTATGTAAAAACATATGATCCACCATATGGAAATGATAGTAAGGCTAATTACAATTACATTGCTGAAAATATAGAGAATTGGATAGAAACAGCAATCAGTGATAGAAAATAGAAAGGAGTGATTAAGTATATGTATAAGACAGGAGAGAAACCGGGTATAGGGGAGTACTATTGTACAAAATGTGGAAAAGAAGTAAAATTGGATGACAATGAAGATACATTACCACCATGTTCAGAATGTTATAATACGGAATTTACAAAATAATATATATAAAGTTGAGTTAAAACTCAAGTGTTACTTAGAAAATGTCTCATAACAAAGTCGTCTATTTTTAATTAATAATTTAATTATGTTGAAGAATAATATAAGTTTAATACTAAAAACATCAAACTAAATCCTAGTAATTCTAAATAAAAAAAATGATATAATAAAATCAAATAAATTTAGGAGAGAAATGGATTAATCAATTAAATAGATTAATATTTCTATATAATTGATTATACGAGAGTAAAATGAAACATATATTTTTAATAAGACATGCTGACCAATTAAAAGTAAGGAATAACTTCGAAAACAGTCAAGTTGCAAATGAGAAGATTATACTTTCAGCAAAAGGTGAGAAACAAGCTCAGGAAATTAGCCAGTTTAAAGAATTAAAAAATATTGATGAAATATTTTCAAGCAGTTATTCAAGAGCAATATCAACTGCTAAATATAAAGCTACTACATAAATAATGAAAAGTTAAATACATAACAAAATCCCTTCATTGTTAAACAAAGCGTTTAAAATTAGGGGATTTTCATCATTTATTAAAATAAATAATATATTAAACATTGTAACTAAATGCATATAGTTACTCAACTTTAATCCAATACTTTATAAAATAAAGGTTATAACAGGACGAACACCAAAATCAGTTTCAGCTGAATAAATTGAGCTTTGATATATATAGCTATTATTGTTGCTGCCAATAAAATAAATATTACCGCTTGTTTTAACGTTCGATGATCCAAACCAATAGCTTGATGTATATGCCCATGTATAACTGTCTTTTAATGGGTTAATTTCTTCATATGACGCTAAACGTACATCACATACAACGTTATTTAATTTTGCTCTATAGCTTTCTAGGTAATTATATATATTAGATTGACGGTTATAAACATAAGGACATGTGTGATTATCCACCGTAGAATTATCTAAAGTATATGAATTATTAGGAAAATCATACCAATATAGAGAATTAGAAAAACTTGTTACCCCATTATATGGTTGATTTTCAGCTGAAAAATCATGTCCCTTCATAGTGCTATCTTGTAAACCATAACCTGAAGAAGTAGTATCTATTGAAGTTAATTTTTCACTAGTCGGATCATAAATATTTCCTACCTTTAAATTATACTTAGCAATAGCAGTAGCAACATGAGTATCACTATCATAAGCAATAATATAAAACTCTTCTGTAGTATTTCGATTAGATTTAATAGAAACTACATCTCCAACACTTTTACCGTCTCCACTAACAACAGTTATACCTTCAGTTGGTTTTGAAGAATTTTCAGATCCACTACCTGAATTACATGGAGTTACATTACCATCTTTATCTACTAAAAAGTTTTTATCATCTATTGTTGCTAATATAGGGAAACCATCTCCGATTTTTTTAGCCGTAGCCCCACAATCAGATCCATAATCAGTTTCGATTGCATTTATTAATTTATCAGCAGATAATTTGCCATCTTCAGAATTTGCTATAGCAGTAAGAACCGATAATTTTACTTTCTCTTCTGCGGTTTTATCTTCTGCTAATATTTTAGAATCTTGAGCTTTAGATAATATACCATTTTTATTTATAGATAAAGAGATGGATATTGATGCAAGAATTATAAGTACTATAATAGTTATCACTAGCACAATCAGAGTTATACCACTTTGATTCTTTATTAAATCTTTTGTTGATTTCATTATTTTTCTCCCTTCTTTTGTTTATTATTTTATACAAAAATATTATACCAATCAACGTAAAAATGTCAATAACTTGCAAGCAATTGGAAGACGTGCTATAATAAAATAAGATTTACCTAAAGGAGGACATCTTTATGGAAAAAGCACCAGAGACTTATAACGGAAAACACCTCGTATTTGAGGAAAAATTCCGCAGTCCACTTGTAAAAGATACCGTGCGCGGTGCAGAGCGGGTGTTAGAACATCTTCGCGAGATGTATGATTCTGCGAGTGGATGGGTTGAGATTGATGCATGGATAGAGCCAAAAGACAATGGCTATATCGCAGTAAGACACCAGGCTCAATATAAATAACAAGGTGTGATTTACCTTTCATGCAAAAAGACAAATGTCAGAATACATGGAAGGTAATTTTATATATTAAAGTATTAAAAAAAATAATATAATATTAATGCTCTTGCATATAAAACAAGAGCTTTGATGAAAATAGGAGATAAAATGAAAACATTAGATGAACTAATAGCAGATAAAATACTTGAAATGGTTCAGCTAGTATTGTTAAGAGTAATAAAGCCAGACATACATATATCCAAGTTAGATCAATTAAATTCCGAAGAAATCGAAAAATTGAAACAAGAGTATGGAATAGAAGGAATAATATTAGACGTTGACAATACCTTAAGAAAGGATCTACAAGACATTCCAAAATGTAATGATGACTGGATAGAAAGCTTAAGAGGGAAAATTAAAATCATAGTATTAAGTAATGGAATAGATAGAGAAATAGAAGAGTATTTTGCAAAAAAAGGAATAGATTATATAGGTTTTGCCAATAAAACCTTAAAGAAGAATTTTAGAAAAGCATGTGAAAAAATGGATCTAACTCCAGATAAAGTGTTAGTAATAGGCAATAGTTTGATTTGTGATATTTACGGTGGAAAGAGAAATAACATGAAAACAGCATTAGTAAAAGATGTAGAAGATAATGAGAGATGAAATTAATATAAAAAATATATTAAAATAATTATGTTAGGGGGAATTTATTGTATGGATATTACATTAAAAGTAGAAGACTACAAATTAAACATGAGGGCAGCAGGGATAATAATACATAATAACAAAGTATTGCTACATAAAAACGTAAATGCAGACCATTATGCTGTAATTGGTGGAAGAATAAAAATAGGAGAGAGTTCATATGACGCAGTAAAAAGAGAAATACTAGAAGAAACAGGAAAAGAAGTTGAAATTACAGGATATATAGCAACAGTAGAAAATTTTTTTGAGCTAAAAGGAGAAAAATACCATGAAATCCTATTTGTTCACAAAGCAGAATTTAAAGATGAGAAAGATAAACAAATAGAAGAAACAATAAAAAATGTAGAAGGAAAAGACTATTTAAACTATGAATGGATAGATATAAATAAAATAGATGACTATCGAATTAAACCAGATGTAATTAAGGAAATATTAAAAAAAGGAGAATTTCCAACACATAAAATAAATAGAGAAATTTAATAAAAATAGGGGTAAAGAACTATAAGCTTTACCCCTATTGTACTTATTAGAATATTATAAATAATATTAATAAATTATATTTTA
>ULRW01061698.1_pt1 | contig 44308 bp, 53 predicted proteins | sample 1955581 | NCBI WGS metagenome assembly ULRW01 (sample SAMEA4835687, study PRJEB28245) | human gut metagenome | biome: gut microbiome; material: fecal sample | place: Denmark | collected 2008 | reverse complement strand
GAGCGTTGTTGAGTATTTCTTAAGAGAAAGCAAGAGAGGGTATTGTACATATTTTGCTACCTCGGCAGCAGTTATATTAAGATGTGCGGGTATACCGGCAAGGTATTGTGCAGGATATACAGTTAATACCAATACAGGCGCATATTATACTGACGGGCAGAGCAATAAGTATATGAAATATGATGTCTACGACAATGCAGCTCATGCATGGGTTGAGGCATATATTGATGGATATGGATGGGTTATTGTTGATGCAACACCTGGCTATGGAGAAGTTGAGGATACTGAGCAAAGTTCCACACAGGATGAAAGTGAGAGACAGAGCCAGTCTGACAATAGTAATTCATCAGTTGATGAAAATATGACAGTTGATGATACAGATGAGCCGGGTACTGAAAGCACAACACAGGAAGCTGTCTCTGACACTGACAGCTTCTCTGGTGAGATACATATTAATTCAGTTCTGATTGTGGTATGTACAGCAATATTGGCAGTTCTTATATTAATTGCAATGGCTGCAATCAGGATAGTATCAAGAATACATTTATTAAGAAGCAGTTCAGTAGATGAAGTAAAGCTTATGAAAATGTATTCTTATCTTGAAAAGCTTCTTGCTTGTCTGGGATATAAGAGAGAACCCGGAATTGATTATGAAGAATATATATTAGAAATAACTGCACAGGATGCGAATCTTAAGAATATTGGACTTGAGAAAGCAGTGCAGACAATCCTTGCGGTCAGATTTGGTAATGTAAAATGTGTTGACAAAGCTGATATAACTGGGATAATAAATACTATAAGACAGGTGCGAAGCTACGCACTTAAGAAAGCCAGAGGATTGAAGAAGCTTGTAGTATGTTTAATTTAGAAGAAGAGCTTAAGAAACTCCCGGCAAAACCGGGAGTTTATATTATGCATGATAAGTGGGACAATATAATATATATAGGTAAGGCGAAGATTTTAAAGAATCGTGTAAGACAGTATTTCCAGAGCAGCAGGAATAAGTCTGCCAAGATTGTGCAGATGGTGTCACATATTCAGTACTTTGAGTATATTATCACAGATTCTGAACTTGAGGCGCTTGTTTTGGAGTGCAATCTTATCAAGGAGCACAGGCCTAAGTACAATACCATGCTAAAGGATGACAAGAGTTATCCTTTTATTAAGATTACCGTTGGTGAAGCGTATCCAAGGGTACTTTTTGCAAGAAAGATGAAACATGGAGCAGGTAAGTATTTCGGTCCTTACACTTCTGCGGCAGCAGTCAAGGACACTATTGAACTTCTATGCAAACTGTATAAGGTAAGAACCTGTAACAGAAATCTGCCTAAAGATGAGGGCAAGGACAGACCGTGTCTTAATTATCATATCGGACAGTGTGATGCACCATGTCAGGGATATGTAAGCGGTGAGGAATACAGAAGAAGAATTGATGAGGTTGTAGCTTTCTTAAATGGTGATTACAAGAAGATTATGGACAGGCTTACAACGCAGATGCAGGAAGCGTCTGAGAAGATGGAATACGAGGAAGCTGCAAGATACAGAGACCTGTTAATGAGTGTCAAGCAGGTTGCACAGAAGCAGAAGATTACAGCAGATGATGTTAATGACAGAGATGTCATTGCGTGTGCAAGTGACGGTCAGGACGCAGTTGTGCAGGTGTTCTTTATCAGGCAGGGCAAGCTTCTTGGAAGAGATCATTTTCATATGAAGGTTGCCGAAGGTGACTCTAAGAGCGACATTATTTCGGAATTTATGAAACAGTATTACGGCGGAACTCCATTTATACCTAATATTATTATGGTGCAGTACGAGATAGAGGATGCGGATACAATAGCACAGTGGCTTAGTGCAAGAAAGAGTCGAAAGGTAAGTATTGTCACACCTAAGAAGGGCGACAAGGAAAAGATGGTTGAGCTTGCATATAAGAATGCCCAGCTTGTTCTTACACAGGATGCGGAGAAGATTAAACGTGAGGAGAGCAGGACAACAGGAGCTATGAAAGAGATTGCCGGATGGCTTGGACTTGGGACACTTCACAGAGCAGAGGCTTACGATATATCTAATACAAATGGCGTTGAAAGTGTTGGTTCAATGGTTGTTTTCGAGGATGGAAAACCAAAGAAGAACGATTATCGCAAGTTCAGGATAAGAACAGTAAAGGGGCCGGATGATTATAAGAGCATGCGTGAGGTTCTGACAAGACGTTTTACAAGAGGTATGCGTGAGCGGGAAGGACTCGAGGATAGTCATGGATTTTCGAGATATCCAGACCTTATTATGATGGATGGCGGACGCGGCCAGGTGAATATTGCACTTGATGTACTTAAGGAACTGGGACTTAATATTCCTGTGTGTGGTATGGTAAAGGATGATACCCACAGCACAAGAGGTCTGTATTATAACAATATTGAGATACCGATAGATAAGCACAGCGAGGGCTTTAAGCTGATTACAAGGGTGCAGGATGAGGCACACAGATTTGCAATAACTTATCACAGAAGCTTAAGAGATAAGGCACAGGTATCTTCTGTACTTGATTCGATTGAAGGAATCGGACCTGTAAGAAGAAAGGCACTTATGAAGCATTTTCTTGATATAGAAAAGATACGGCAGGCATCAGTGGATGAGCTTATGAAGGCTGATGGTATTACTGAAAATGTGGCAGAGAATATATACAAATTCTTTCATTGATAATACTTTTATAATAGCATTTAGAGCTTGTCTGTGATAAACTTAGGATATATGAAATCGTAAACATGAGTTTGGAGGCAGAGAATATATGAATAATGGTAAAGAGAGGGTAAAGTTATCTAAAGTTATCCAGAAAATGAATCTTGTTAATCTTACACCACAGATAGATGTGTCAGGAATCTGGCTTAATCTGCCTGATGTGAACAGACCGGCTTTGCAGCTTACAGGTTTTTATGACCAGTTTGATAATGACAGATTACAGATTATTGGTAATGTGGAGCATGCTTATCTTGCGAGTCTTTCTGAGCAGGAGAGATATGAAAGATATATGCAGCTTTTGTCAAGTAATATTCCATGTATTATATTCTGCAGGAGTATAAAGCCAGAGCCTAAGATTATTGAACTTGCGGTTAAGTATCAGATACCTCTTCTTATGACAGACCAGGCAACATCTTCATTTACAGCAGAAGTAATACGCTGGCTGAAGGTCCAGCTTGCACCATGTATCGTAATCCATGGTGTTTTAGTTGATGTATATGGTGTAGGTGTACTTATCACAGGTGAGTCTGGTATTGGTAAGAGCGAGGCCGCGCTTGAACTTATAAAAAGAGGACATCGTCTTGTAACTGACGATGCGGTTGAAATCAGAAAGGTCAGTGACGAGACTCTGGTTGGAAGCGCACCGGGAGTTACCAAGTATTTTATAGAGCTTAGAGGCATTGGTATTATTGATGTCAAGACACTTTTCGGTGTTGAAAGTGTTAAGGAAACTCAGGAAATAGATATGGTTATCAAGCTTGAGGACTGGAACAAGGACAGAGAGTATGACCGCCTTGGACTTGAGGAAGAATATATAGAATATCTTGGAAATAAGGTTGTGTGCCATACGCTTCCGGTAAGACCTGGACGTAATCTTGCTGTAATTGTTGAGTCAGCAGCGGTCAACCACAGACAGAAGATGATGGGATATAATGCAGCGAAGGAATTATACAGAAGAGTACAGGAAAATCTTATGAGAGGCGGGGAGGATGACGATGAGTAAGATTATATTTGGAATTGATGTTGGAGGAACAACCTGCAAATGTGGTACATTTTCTAAAGAAGGTGAGCTGTTAAGAAAAGAAGAGATTCCTACAAGAAAGGATGAGGGTGGAAGCCTGATTCTGCCTGATATAAGTGAGTATATCAAGGGCGTTCTTGCAGATATGAATATGACAACAGAGGATGTGGCAGGAATCGGAATGGGACTTCCTGGCGCCTGTCTTGAAGATGGAACTGTCAACAAATGTATCAACTTGGGCTGGGGAGTATTTAATGCAGCCAATGCACTGTCTGAGCTTACAGGTATTCCTGTTAAGATTGGTAATGATGCCAATATGGCAGCACTCGGAGAATTCTGGGTAGGCGGTGGAAGCGAATATAACAGCATGGTCATGGTGACAATTGGAACCGGTGTAGGCGGTGGAGTTATTATTGATGGAAAGCCTCTTTATGGATTTAACGGTGCAGCAGGTGAGATAGGTCATCTTCCACTTGTTGAAGGTGAGACTGAGAGCTGTAACTGTGGAAAGAAGGGCTGTCTTGAGCAGGTTGCTTCTGCAACTGGAATTGTAAGAACGGCTAACCGTATGCTTGCAGAAAGTGACATGCCTTCATCTTTAAGAAGTGTGCCATACATATCTGCAAAGGTTATATTTGACGAGGCTAAGGGAGGAGATGCCCTTGCTATACAGGTAACAGAGTATGTATGCAGGTATCTTGGAAAAGGACTTGCATGTGCAGCGGGAATGGTTGACCCGGAGGTATTTGTAATTGGTGGCGGAGTTTCTGCCGCAGGGGAATATTTTATCAATCTTATTGATAAGTATTATAAGGAATGTGTGTTCCATGCGAGCAGACAGACTAAGATAGTTAAGGCTGCTCTTGGTAATGATGCAGGAATGTATGGAGCAGCAAAGCTTATTCTTGGAAATTAGTATTAAGGATAGTGAGATTATATGGATAATAAAATGTTATCAGAAGCATTAATATCAATGCTTGGTGCCGGGAATGTAAGAACAGGTGAACTAATGAAGACACATACTACATTCAGAATCGGAGGTGCTGCAGATTATTATGTAACACCACAGGCAGAAAAGCAGATAGCAGATGTTATCGCATTTTTGAAAAAATCGGACATTAAATATATTGTTATTGGAAATGGCAGTAATATTCTTGTGAGTGATGAAGGCTTCAGGGGAGTTGTAGTTGAGCTTGGCGATGGTTTTTCAGATTATGAGTTTCTGCAGGATTCACAGGATAATTCAGATGAAGTGCTTGTCAAAGCAAGTGCAGGTATGAAGCTTACAAGACTTGGCAACCAGCTTGCTGCTAATGGAATTGCCGGATTTGAATTTGCAACAGGTATTCCGGGTTGCATAGGTGGTGCTGTAAGAATGAATGCAGGTGCTTATGGCGGGGAGTTCAAGGATATTCTTGTCAGTGCAAAGGTTATTGATGATGAAGGTATTATCAGGGAGCTTTCAGCAGATGAACTTGAGCTTGGATACAGAACAAGTATTGTAGCGAAAAGCAATATGATTGTTCTTGAAGCAACTTTGAAATTAAGAAAAGGTGAACCGGATATAATAAGAAATAATATCTCAGAGCTGGCAGCTAAGAGAAGGCAGAAGCAGCCACTTGAGTATCCTAGTGCCGGAAGCACATTTAAAAGACCGGAAGGATATTTTGCAGCAAAGCTTATTGAGGATGCAGGTCTTAAGGGTTGTGCAAGAGGTGGCGCACAGGTATCGGAGAAGCATGCAGGATTCGTTGTCAATAAGGGCGATGCAACTGCGAAGGATGTATGCGAGCTTACGGATTATATTAAGAGTGAAGTTATGGAAAAGTTCGGTGTCGGGCTGGAACTGGAAGTTGTAAAGGTTGGATTCTAAGGCTTGTTATAATTAAACAGACCAGTAATTAAAGGCAGATAAGAAAGAGAAGATGATAAGATGAAGATGATTATTGTTACAGGTATGTCAGGTGCAGGTAAATCTACAGCACTTAATGTATTAGAAGATGAGGGATATTATTGTGTCGATAATATGCCAATCTCTCTGATTCCTAAGTTTGCAGAGCTTGCCAATGCGGGAGAAGACGGATATAGCAACATAGCAATTGGTGTAGATATAAGAAGTGGTCACGCACTTGCTGAGCTGGATTCAGTGCTTGATGATATGCTTAATAAGCATTTTAACTATACAATTCTGTTTCTTGAATCAAGTGATGATGTACTTGTAAAACGATACAAGGAAACGCGAAGAACACATCCGCTTGCAATGGATGATCATGACAGAATAGATAATGTAATAAAGCTGGAAAGAGATGAGCTTAAGTTCTTAAAGAAAAGAGCAGATGTTATAATCGATACAAGCCAGATGCTTACAAGGGAACTTAAGGCAGAGCTTGAGGGCATATTCTTTGACGATAAGAATTTCAAGAATCTGTTTGTTACAGTTCTTTCTTTTGGTTTCAAATATGGAATACCTGCAGACGCAGATCTTGTGTTTGATGTGAGATTTCTGCCTAATCCATATTATATTGAAGAACTTAAACACCTTACCGGTAATGATAAGCCTGTACAGGATTATGTGAAGAAAGCTCCGGAGACAACAGAATTTCTGGAAAAGATAGATGACTTATTGAAGTTCCTTCTGCCTAATTATGTTAAGGAAGGAAAGAACAGCCTTGTTATTGCAATTGGCTGTACAGGAGGAAAGCATCGTTCAGTTACTCTTGCTAATGAAATCTATAAGCTTATAAGCAGGACTGAGTATGGATGTAAGGTTGAGCATAGAGATATTGAGAAAGATTCTAAGAGAAAAGGTTAAGTATGTCATTTTCATCAGAAGTAAAAGAAGAGTTAGTTAAGAAAACAGATTCCGCGAGGCATTGCCAGATTGCGGAATTTGCTGCGTTTATGGGAATGTCTGGCAATGTAAGCGAGACAGATAATGGAGAATTATGTCTGGAATTCGTTACAGAGAACGAATTGTCAGTTGAGAAATTCAGTGACCTGTTATTGAGAATATTTAGCATTAAGATGGATGCTGATACGAATGAAATGGTTAAGAATGGCAAGGAAACTATTATAAGGATAACCAGACAGAGTGATGTTGCTAAGATATTGCAGACATTAAAATGGTGCGACGACCGGTTTACACAGATTGAACCGGTGTTTGTTGACGCAAGAATTGTAGCTATGGACTGCTGTAAGAAAGCATTTATAAGAGGAGCTTTTATGGAACGAGGTTCTATAAGTGACCCGAACAAGTTCTATCACTATGAGATTGTGTGCAAATATGAGGAGGACGCTGATATTCTTATGGATATGCTGCGTTTTTTCGGACTCGATGCCAAGGTTATTGTAAGAAAAAACAGTTTTGTAGTGTATATGAAAGAAGGCAATAATATTACTGATACGCTTAATCTTATGGGAGCGGTTGTTTCGCAGATGAACCTGTACAATGTCATGATTCTTAAGGGAATCAGTAATGATGTCAACAGAAAGGTAAACTGTGAGACTGCTAATCTTAACAAGACAATTGAAGCGGCGGTCAAGCAGATTAAGGATATTGAACTTATAAGAGATACTGTCGGGCTTGACAGTTTAAGTGACAGTCTGATGCAGGTTGCTCTTTTAAGACTCGAGAATCCTGACATGAGTCTTCAGGGATTAGGTGAGCTGTTAGACCCCCCGGTTGGTAAATCGGGTGTAAACCACAGGTTAAGAAAGATTGGCGAGAAGGCAGATGAATTAAGACAGAGCATGGGAATCTCTGTCTGATTAAATATTTTTAATAAAATTTTACATTTTCTTTTCAAATAGGGATTGACAAGAAGTGTATAATTGAAAATATGAGATAAAAGGGCAGTCATATACTGCAGAAAGGTTGATTAAGATGACTAAAGTAGATATAATTTCAGGCTTTTTGGGAGCAGGTAAAACAACTCTTATAAGTAAGCTTTTAAAGGAAGCCTTAAAGGGAGAGCAGGTAGTTCTTATTGAGAATGAGTTCGGTGAAATCGGTATTGATGGAGGATTCCTTAAAGATTCTGGTGTTGAGATAAGAGAGATGAATTCAGGATGCATCTGCTGTTCACTTGTTGGTGATTTCGGAACTTCTCTTAAGGAGGTTGTTGATAAGTATCATCCAGACAGAATTATTATTGAGCCTTCAGGAGTAGGCAAGCTTTCAGATGTTATCAAAGCGGTTAAAGACCTTCACATTGAGAATGAAATCGTTCTTAACAGTGCTTCAACAGTTGCAGATGCATCTAAGGTTAAGGTATATATGAAGAATTTTGGTGAATTCTTTAATAACCAGATTGAGCATGCAGGAACTGTTATTTTAAGCAGAACACAGAATGTTTCTGAAGAGAAGTTAAAGACAGCTATTGAGCTTATTAAGAGTGTTAATCCTAATGCACATATTATCACAACTCCTTGGGATGATATTGACGGAACTAAGATTCTTGGTGCAATGGAGAATGTTACTAACCTTGAGTTAGACATGCTTGCAGAGGCAGCGCAGAAGGCTTATGAGGAGCATGAGAAGGAGCACCACCACCACCATCATCATGAAGATGGAGAGTGCTGCTGTTGCGGCGGACATCATGATGATGATGATGACGAGCATGAGCATCATCATGACCATGATGAGGAACATGAGCATCATCACGACCACGAGCACGAGCACGAACATCATCATGACCATGACCATGAGCATGATCATCACCATCACCATGCAGATGACGTATTTACAAGCTGGGGAACAGAGACTCCTAAGAAGTATGAGAAGGCAGAGCTTGACAGCATATTAAAGAAGCTTTCTGAGAGTGAAGATTATGGTAAGGTTCTCCGTTCTAAGGGTATGCTTCCTTGCACAGATGGAACATGGATGTATTTCGACCTTGTACCAGAAGAATATGAGATTCGTGAGGGAAGTGCTGATTTCACAGGAAGAATCTGTGTAATCGGTTCTGAACTTAAGGAAGATGCACTTAAGGAACTTTTTGAAGTTTAATCAGTGTTTAATAGAAGAACACATTTTTACAACGCATTTATAATGAAATGATAGCGCAAATGCGCGGAAATGAGGATAAATATGGCAAATGAGGAATATCAGATTCCGATTTTCTTGATTAACGGTCAGCTTGACAGTGGTAAAACAAGATTTATCTCCGATACTATAGCAATGGGACAGTTTGCAGACGCTAAGAATAAACTTCTTATTGTGTGTGAAGAAGGTGAAGAGGAGTATAGCGAGAAGCTTCTTAAGGACAACGGAGTTGATATGGTTGTTGTAGAGAAGGAAGATTTTAATATCAAGACTCTTAATGAACTGGACAAGAAGTATGATCCATGGATTGTTATTGTTGAATATAACGGAATGTGGGATCCAGCACTTATTCTTGGAAGTGAGAAGCCAAGAGGATGGCAGGTATACCAGTCTATAACTTTAGTTGATGCCAATGCATTTGGCTTACAGTGGGCTAACATGAAGTCTATTATTGCAGAGTCTGTTAAATATGCTGATATGGTTATCTTTAACAGATGCAAGTCAGGTATGGATCTTGGCAGCTACAGAAGAAGCATGAGAGCATTAAATCCTGCACTTCAGATTATCTTCGAGGACGAGAAGGGTGACCAGGTTGCTATATCTGAACAGCTTCCATACGATATCAATGCTGATGTTATTCAGGTTGATGACGAAGATTATGGTATCTGGTATATGGATGTGTCTGAAAGACCGGAAGTATACGCAGGAAAGAAGGTAAGATTCAAGGGACAGGTTCTTAAGAACAAGTACTTTAAGGATAAGAATTTCGTTCCGGGAAGAAAGGTTATGACATGCTGTGCAGAAGATACACAGTTTATTGGTTATATCAGCTTCTACAACAACATAGCTTCTCTTGAGAACAGAGAATGGATATGGGTTACAGCTACTATTAAGTATGAATTCCAGATGGCATATAAGAAGAAAGGTCCTGTTCTTTACGTTGAAAGCGTAGAAAAGACAGGTGCACCTAAGGAAGAGATGGTGTTCTTCTGATATGATACAGGATATATGGCCAAAACATCTGGATAACCAGTATAAGAATCTTAAGCCAGGCAATGAGGATACTGTGTTTTATTTTCAGGGTTCCTCATTGCTTGCAAGACCATCAGGACATTTTAACTCACAGAATCCTGAAGAAAATGTATTAATATATCCACAGTATGATGAGTTCGTTCAGGGGATAAAGTCCTCTTACGGAGACAAAGCTGTGGATAACTTTGAATTCATATATCTGTTGTCAATTGATGAGGAACATTTTTTCCTCGCAAGAAAGACAGGAAGCCTCGAAAGAGGCACATTCTTGGGAGAGATGGCTGATTCAGCTGTACACAAGGATATGTATTCTTTCGTCAGAGGATATGAATTCATAGGAGTCGATTCTTTCCGTAAGGCACAGCCAAGAGAGCATGCTTATGCGGCTATTACTGCATTTCATCTGTATGGCTGGTACAGGGATAATCATTTCTGCGGAAGATGCGGAAAACCACTCAAGCATGATGACAAGCAGAGAATGTTACGCTGTGACTGCTGTAAGAATATTGTATTTCCTAAGATATGTCCGGCTGTTATTGTTGCAGTTACAGATAAGGACAGAATTCTTCTTACTAAATATGCAGGAAGAACTTACAGGAATTATGCGCTTATTGCCGGATTCACTGAGATTGGTGAAACAACAGAGGAAACTGTAAGCAGAGAAGTTATGGAAGAAGTAGGTGTGAAGGTTAAAAATATCACCTATTATAAAAGCCAGCCTTGGGGACTCAGCGGTTCACAGCTTCTTGGTTACTTCTGTGAGCTTGACGGTGACGACACAATAACTCTTGAAGAAGATGAGTTATCGGTCGGCACATGGGTCAAGGCAGATGATATAGATGTAATTGATGACCATATCAGTCTCACAAGGGAAATGATTGAGAAATTCCGCAGTGAGCATGTGAATCACAATTAATTGTAATCTTTAAAACTAATATTAAGATCTATGGTATTACCACTGACACCGTCTAACTTAGCTGATTCAGTGTATTGCCATATAGAGAATTCATATGGGAAGTAAGGTGTGTCTGAATAGTAGGCAAACCACTTCTCATATTTTTCTAAGCGGGTAAGGTCAAGTCTTCCAACGAATCCCTTGAGGTTGGAATATATCATTGGCTTATAGCCTGCTTTTTCTATCTTGTCGCAGAATGCGATTATGATATCTGTAAGTTCTTCAGTAGTCAGATTCTCCTGTCTGTATGAATCGCCCGAAATCTCCTCAAAGTCAATAACTACAGGATATGTAATCCTGTAAGGCTTGATAATATCAAGAACATAATCAGCCTCTTCTATAGCTTCCTGTTTCGTAATTGCAGATGAGAAGAAGTATGCGCCAATCTTAATATTATTCTTTATTGCGTCTTTTGCAAATGTATCAAATGAAGAATCAGTGTTCAGGATTCCATTGCCATAGCTTCTGAAACCACATCTTAACATGGCAAATTCAACGCCCTGTTCTTTTAATTTCTTAAAGTCAATATTCCCCTGAAACTTCGAGGCATCAACACCCATATGTGTTGTAACTTTACCGTCTTCATTGTATGTAATAATTCCTTTATCATCCTGCTTGAAATTCTCATCCTTATAATTATTCTTCGCAAGTTCAGGAAGTATCTGCGCAAATACATACTGATTCTTATTGTTCACATAGACTATATTATCAGGGAAATAGCTCTTAAGTATAGAAAGAGAACCTTCACCGTTAGTGAATCTTAACTTCATATCAGAAAGAAGATCCTCTTTTTCTTCTGACTTTAGTTTCTCAATCTCGTCATTGCTAAGCTTATCGGTATTAGTTGCAACGGTTGATTTTCGGTACTTAATAATGACACCGGTGGTCAGAAGACCGAACATTACAGTTGTCATAAAGAATATTAAAGTTGTTATCACAAAAGGATTGGTTTTCTTCGATTTCATAGTGCATCACCTCTATAATAATTAATTATGAGTTATTCATAAAAAGTATTTCTTGTATAAATGGTATATTAGCTTTCGCGAAATGTCAATTAGAATTCATATGATTTTTTAAATAAAAATATAGAAAAGGTATTGACAATTTATTGAATAGAATATATAGTATCTGTACAACACAACAATTCTTATAGAATCAGAATCCAGACGTGGATAACTGAGATTCTTTTGCCTTTGCAAGAAGGTAATTGTACCGTTTCTGTTCTGAATTAAGCTGGTAGATATAACAGTCTATCAGGTCAGGATCAGTAACATTATCAAGATTAGAATAGGCAGTATACATTGCCTTTTTAGTCATCATAAGTTCCTGTAACAGATATTTTTCATCATATGTAGCAGGACTCTTTTTTTTACCAAACATTTTCAATAGAATTACTCCTTAATGCACAAGATTAGGGGCATCATATGCCTTTATTAGAAGTATAGGCAGTAAATGGTAATTCTATACATGTTTTTTTGAGGAGGTGGATAAGTGCCGGATATTATATCAGTCATAATTGCACTGGTATTAGTTATTGTAGCAGCAGTACATGATCTGAGAGAATTCAGAATACCGAACAGGCTTATTGTTGCAGGTATTGTTGTAGGCGTGAGTGTTATTGTTATAAGAGCTTTTACAGGTGAATATATAGGAAATTATATTCTTGGAACTCTGGCGGGATTAGCGGGAATGACATTTCTATATATAATCAGGGCTGTTGGTGCAGGGGATGTAAAGCTTTTGGCAGTAATTGGAATGTTGACTGGATTGGAATTTGTACTACAGCTTATGGTTGTATCTCTTATTACAGGGTTTTTTACGGGAATTGTTGAGTTGTTTTTAAAAAAGACCAGAGAGGTCAGTATGGGGAGCAGCGGAATAAAGGCGCATGGCTTTCATTATGCAGTGGGGGTTCTGACTGGATATGTTGTTGTGTTGGTATACAGGTGTGTTGTGGTTTTATGAATGATATTACATAGGGGGTGAACAGATGGGCAGGAATAACATTTGCGTTATATATGATTCAGACGAAAATTATGCGAAACGACTTATGTCTGTAATTAATGATGATAATGATATTCCCTATAATGCACAGGTTTTTACTAAGGAACATGAACTTGATAAGTACCTGCAGGAAAAAGAAGCGGATATGCTTATGATATGTGAAGGAGCATATGGGTATAACGCATATAGAACGGGAACTAAGACTGTTGTGTTGTGTGAGGAGGAGCGTGAAGCAGATGAGATTAATTCAAGGGAAGAAAAAGGACTGGTTGGAATATGTAAGTATCAGCCGTCATATCAGCTTCTACAGTCTGTAATGAGATATGAGAAGAAAGACCGGGCTCAAAAAAGGGGAAGCCTTAAAGTGACCGGTATATATGGATTTAATAATACTGCAAGAATGATGTTGTCACTGGCAGTTGCAAGACTGATGTCAGAGCATGGGAACACACTTTTTATTAATTTTGAAACATTTTATGGGTTTAAAGGAATCCTGAAGGATGAAGAGAATGAAAATCTTTCTGATGCATTATATGCATTCAGACAAAATCATAATCAGTTTCATAAAAATATTGTTAATGCCATAAGTCATTATGAAAGGCTGGATTATATACCGGATGCGTCCTGTGCAGAAGATATTGATGATATAAAACCTGAAGAAATTGGGACATTTATTCAGGCAATAGGAAGGGAACTTGGATATTCGAATATTGTAATTGATATTGGGGATGGAATACGCATGCCTTGGAATATGATGGATTGTTGTGATGAAATATATATATGTGAAACAGGCAATTATATAGAGAATATGAGGTTTAAGAATTTTGAAAAATATCTTCTTGAGCAGGGGTTGGATAATATTGCAGCAACTTTTAAAAAGATACATGTTAATGAAGATGAGAACATTAATAATGATGATATATGGGGGCGGCTGCCTTTTTGCAGTTTTTATGAAGAATTATGCAGAACAGCAGGAATAGAGGAAATATAATGGACGAACTCTACATTAAGCTAAGAAAGCATGTATATGAAAGACTGGACATTGGCAGAGATGTTGCTGACAGTGAACTATATGAGGTGATAGATGCCTGCATATATGATGAAAGCCGTAATAATGTGATTTCGATAAGGCAGAAGGAAGAACTTAAACAGCGCTTATATAACTCTATTAAAAAACTGGATATTTTGCAGGAATTACTTGAAGATGACAGCATAACCGAAATAATGGTGAATGGCAGTGACAGTATATTCATGGAGAGGAATGGTTCTATAGAAAGATGGAACAAAAAATTTGAAAGTGAGAATAAACTGTCAGATGTGGCACAGAGGATTGCAGCTATGTCAAACCATATGGTTAACGAAGCATCTCCAATAGCTGATACAAGACTTGAAGATGGCTCGAGGGTCAGTATTGTTCTTCCACCAGTGGCAATTAATGGACCAATAATAACTATAAGAAAATTTTTCAATAAGCCTATCACGATAGACAGGCTTATTGAATTGGAATCTATTACTCCAGAGGCGGCACAGTTTTTAGAAAAGCTTGTTAAGAGCAAGTATAACATTTTCATATCAGGTGGAACAGGAAGTGGAAAAACAACATTTTTAAATGTGTTGTCAGATTATGTGCCAGATGATGAAAGAGTAATTACAATTGAAGATTCTGCTGAACTACAGCTTCACAACATTAATAACATTGTGAGGCTTGAGGCGAGGGCGGCAAATTCAGAGGGAACTAATGCAGTGAGTATAAGAGATTTGATAAAAGCAAGCCTAAGAATGCGTCCGGATCGTATTGTAGTTGGAGAAGTAAGAGGAGCAGAGGCAATAGATATGTTACAGGCTATGAACACAGGGCATGACGGAAGTCTGTCTACAGGACATGCCAATAGTCCCAAAGATATGCTGACGAGATTGGAAACAATGGTACTTATGGGAATGGATATGCCTGTGTCAGCAATCAGGGCGCAGATATCATCAGCTATTGATATTATTGTTCATCTTGCAAGGCTAAGGGATAAGAGCAGAAAGGTGGTTCAGATTGCAGAAATCGGAAATTGCATTAATGGTGAGATTGCACTTACGCCATTGTTTAAGTTTGTTGAAAACAGTCAGGATAAGAATGGAAAAGTTACTGGTACGCTTGTCAGGCAGAATAATGTGTTTAACAGAACAGAGAAGCTTGAAGCTGCAGGGTTTAGTGAATGGTAACGAAAGGTACATATTAGAGGGGATAATTATTGTTCTGATTGCAGCATACATATTTTATGAAAATGTTTTTATGGCGGTTATTCTTTCACCGTATGTGTATATTCATTACAGGCAGAGAATAAAGGAAAGGATTGTTCATGATAAGAAGAACTTTAAGAAGAAATTTAAAGATGGAATTATTGCAGTGTCATTTGCTTTAAATGTTGGATATTCAATAGAGAATGCATTTGGACAGGCTGTAGATGAACTTACTCTTATGTATGGGGATGATTCTGATATTGTTGTAAAGTTCAAACTTATAGTTATAAGGCTTGGGCAGAATGAGAATCTTGAGGATATATTAGATGATTTTGCGGAGGAAAGTAAAGTAGAGGATATCATGTATTTTGCGGAGATATTCAGATATGCCAAGAGAAGTGGTGGAGATTTAATGGCAGTTATAAAGAATACAGCGCAGATTATACAGCAGAAGGAAGAGGTTATGTCAGAGGTTGACACTATTATAAGTGGCAAAAAAATGGAACAGAGAGTAATGAGTCTTATACCTGCTGTTATCGTTATATATTTAAAGGTGACTGCCAAAGAATTTATACAGCCTTTGTATGGTAATATTGCTGGAATAATTATTATGACGGTGTGTCTGGCGGTATATGTTGTTTCTGATATGTGGGCAAAGAGGATAGTTAATATTGAAGTTTAAAAAAGAAAGAAAGGTATTATTAATAATTGTTATTAGTGCAGCCATGGCTGTAATCAGTATGTTTATGACGGACAATTCAGATAAGTTGTTTTGCAGTATAGAGCGTCCTGAACCTGGAGAAGAAACACAGGTAAAGAGAATTAATGTCGTAGGTGAAGATGGAGAGAGCATAACATCTGTTGATGTTGAAATCGCACCAAGAATTATGTCACAGGATGAAGCTGCCGTATGCTTTGAAAAGGCATATGAGGAGATAGCTGGAATTATGTGTGGGAGAAATAAAAATCTTGAACATGTAACTAGCAATCTTGTATTACCAGAAACGGCACAGAGAGGTGTAGTTTCTTTGACATGGTATTCAGGAAATTATGAACTTATTAATTATAACGGTAATGTTAATAATATTAGTTTTTTGGAAAATGAGTGTCAGAATGTAGAACTTAAGCTGATTATGGAATATGAGGATTATAAAAGTGAATACGATTTTACAGTAACGGTATATTCACCAGAATATGGTACAGGAGATAGGAGAAAAATACAGGCACAAAAGGATATAGAAGCAGCTGTCAGTAGTAGCAGAATGGATGGAAATATTAACCTTCCACAGTATATAGCAGACAGCAAAGTATACTATGAGGAAAGTGAAAAGCCTGTGTCTCCGTTATTATTTGTCCTTCTTGGAGGGGCAGCTATATTAGTAGTAATTATAGCTGATAAAAAGAAAGTAAAGGACAATGCTATAAAGAGAAAAAAGGAACTGTTATATGATTATTCAGAAGTTGTATCGAAATTGACATTGCTTCTTGGTGCTGGAATGACTACAAGAATGGCATGGCATAAAATAGCGGCTGATTATAAGGATAACATAGAACATGGCAAGACGGTACGCAGACCTGTATATGATGAGATATGTAAGACTGATTATAATATTCAGGCAGGAATATCCGAATTAAAGGCATATGAACAATTTGGAAAAAGATGCGATACGAGAGAATATATGAAGCTTGCAGCATTATTGCAGACTAATATCAGAAAAGGGACTAAAGAGTTACGGCGTCTTCTTGAAGAGGAGACGGCTGATGCATTTGAAAAAAGAAAGAATATGGCAAAGATAAAGGGTGAAGAGGCTACAACTAAACTGCTTATGCCAATGATGATGATGCTTATGATAGTAATGGCAATAATTATGATTCCTGCAGTATGGTCTTTTCAGATTTAGCTGGTAATTATGGAGGTTAAGATAATATGAAGAATGCGATAAAAAAGTTTTGGGATAGTGAAGATGGCATGGGTGTTGTAGAGGTTGTGTTGATAACAATTGTTCTTGTGGGACTGGTTGTTGTATTCAAAAAACAGATAACAAGTCTGGTTAATTCAATTCTTTCTAAGATGACAAATCAGGCTAATAAAATCTGATAAATGGAGGCTGTTGTTGAATAATAAGACATTTAAGGCGCAGATAACGGTAATGGCAGCATTGTCAATGACAATAATATTTTCTTTGATATGTACATGTGTCAGATCAGCATCAGATTGTTTTTATAATACGCAGATCAAGGAAGCGTGCATGTTATCTGTGGAAGGCGCATTTTCTGCGTATCATAACGATATGTTGAGTGAATATGATATTCTGCTTCTTCAATATAGCGATAAAATTAAGGCAAGAATTGAACAATATGCTGAAGAAAATATATATTCCTGTGGGAAAAATGTTTCATTAATGGGGGTTGATGTGGATAATGTTGAGTACATAACTGATCAGGGTGGAATATATCTTAGAAAAGAAATTGCTTCATATATGCAATATGGATTGTTTTCAGAGATGGCAGATGTTATGAGACAGTCGGAAAAGGAACTTCAAAAAGTAGAAAAAATCAAGGAGATAACATCGGATATACAGGATTGTGAAAAGGATTTGTGGGAGGTGGACTTAAAAATACTTCAGCTCATTAAATATGTTGAAGGGATTGAGACAACAGATACGGGAATTGTAATAAGAAGGGGGGAACCTGTATCATCAGGGGGATATTTTGCCAAATCGGCAGTTAATGGGATTGTTTCAAGGGATTCAGTATATGTTGATGAGAAAAAAGTATACATGAGTATTGACAACTCGGAACCTGGCTACACAGATGTATCAGCATTATTAGATGATATGTATGAAGATGCCAGTGGTGTTGCAGCTAGTGAAGAAAATCAAAAAGAGGAAGATTATATTAATTCATATTCGGATGTATATAGGAGAAATTATATAAAGCTGAAAGCTGTACTTGGAGGAACTAAAGAGCAGACAGAGAAAGCTTTAGAGGTGCTTGGTGAATATGATGATGCAAAGTCGGGTGCAGAGAATAAACTGGGTGGATGTATGGAAAAGGTTTCTGCTGAAATAAAGACTCTTGGTGAAGAACTTTGTAATGAATTAATAGAGGATCTTAAGTCTATGAAAGAAGACAATGCGTCAGACAAGAAAACAATGTGTGATATGCAACAACTGAGACAGGCACTTTCAAGAAATCTAATTGTGCTTAATGGGGTATGCAGTCAGATTGAAAAACTTGAAGAAAATCTTAATTATGACAATAGCAGAGATGTTATGTCGTCAGTAGTCAGATGCAGGCAGTTGTTATATGGATTGTCCGCAAAGGGAATGAAGTTTGATTATTCAGGAGTGGATTTTTCTATAGAATCTTCCGGTCTGTCTGCTGTAAGAAAAGTAAGGCAGTTGATTACTGATGGCATACTGGCATTAGTTATGGATACAGATAATATATCAGAGAAGTCTGTGAATTATGCAGGTCTTGCAACGGATATGTCAGGAAAAATTGAAAGTATGGAATCAAAGGCGGAAGAAATAAAGGAACAGCTTCTGATGAATGAGTATCTGATGATGAAGTTTAATTGTTTTACTGATTATCTTGATATGGATATCGATGAAAGTGCCGGTATTGACTATACGCTTGAATATATACTGTGTGGAAAAAGCGGTGATAAGGAAAATCTTGAACAGACAATGCTGGAATTATCAGGAATAAGAACGGGTATGAATCTGGCATATCTTATAACAGACAAGTCAAAAAAAATGCAGGCGTATTCATTTGCAGCAGGAGCATTAGGATTTACAGGTAATATGGCTCTTATTAAAGCCGGGCAATATCTGATAATGTCGGTGTGGGCATATGGTGAAGCAATAATGGATATGAGGGATTTGTATGCAGGAAATAAAGTTGCTCTTGTGAAAAACGAAAAAAACTGGAAATTATCATTGGAAAATCTGTTAGGTATGAAGTTTGATTCCGACAAGGATACAGACGATGATGGTTTGGAATACAGGGATTATATACGAATGCTGCTTATGTTAGAAAGGAGTGAACATAAGAATTACAGAACTATGGGGGCAATGGAAATTAAAATGATAAGTATGGGACATGATGATTTCAGAATGAGAAATTATATTGTGAGTATGGCGGGAACAGCAGTGTTTAGTGTTATTAGGAGAGGACAGCCATACGTACAGATAATAAGCTGTTCTTATATTTAATATGGTTTAGCGGCATATGCTTCTAAATAACGGTTCGATGCAGGAATAATTACGAAGAGAGGAGAGCAGTCAATGACATACTTTAACCGAAAATTGATGAAAAGAGACATTCCTGCATCAGCAACTGTAGAGGGGGCTTTGGTTATACCTGTTATATTATATGCTGTTGCGGCAGTAATGTTTTTGTTGCAGTTAATTTCAATAAGGATGCATGTAAATGATGCATTATATAATGCATTAAGAAAGTTTAATACATATTCTTATACAAGTCAGGTTATGACGGGAGAAATATATAAGTCTACATTTTTTGCTATTTTTGTAGATGAAATTGGCAGCGATTATGCTAAGAAACATTATATAGCAGGCGGTAATACAGGGTGGAACTTTTATGGTTCAGATATAGCGGATGATAATTCTACTGTGAAGATTTCTTTAAAATATACTGTTAAGAATCCATTCAATATATTAGGGAAAAGGCAGATTACAATATATGAAAAAAGAATAACTGATATATGGTTAGGAGAGGAAAAAGATGGATTTGAGTTAAATAACAATGACGAATCTGAGTATGTTTACATAACACAGTATGGTGAAGTGTATCACATAGAGAAGATGTGTAGTTATCTGGTAAGAAACATAAAAGCAGCATCGCTGGCTGAAATTACAGATTTAAGAAATGCTTCTGGAGGAAAGTATTACCCATGTAGTTTGTGCAAGGGTGCATCAAAAATTGTATACTATACAGATTATGGTGATAAATATCATGCATCTGATAGTTGTTATGCATTGCAAAGAACAATTCTTAAAGTGAAAAAAGAAAAAATAAAAGGAATGGAATGTTGCAAAAAATGTATACATTCATAATCCAAAGGGGGTATATGGGAAGTCTGATTATGTTAACTGGGCTGGCTATAATGTCTTTTATGGATATAAAGAGAAGAGCAGTTCCAGTATATATGATAATAGTGATGAGTATTCTGGCAATTGGCATAAAGATAGCAGAATATATATTTGGATATAAGAAAGTGGATGTTTATGAAATGTTTATTATATTGGTTGTTACAACAGTATTTGTTGTGATATGTGTAATTAGTCATATAATGGGTGCGGCTGATGCACTTGTTATGGGAATAATTGCAATTGTTACAGGCATAAAAAAGGCAACATCAGTATTTTTTATGGCATTGATGTTTGTAAGCATAATTTCTGGGGTACTGCTTATTATAAAAAGATTAAAAAGAAAAGATACAATACCATTTATACCTTTTATATTTATATCTTATGTGGGGGTGATGATATGTGGTTAAGGGCATCATATACAGTGGAAAATGCGGTTATTACACCATTGTTTATGTTGATAATTATTGTTGTTATGAGAGCAAGTTGTGATATACATGATAATCTCATTCAGCGCAGCGTTAACAGTCAGTTTGTTATCCAGACAGAATTAGGGGGATTTAATGATGAAGATACGGACATGTATAGAATAAAAACGGAGGAATATCTTAAGAGAAGAGTGATTTTTTCGAAAAAATACAAAATAGAACCAGAAGCATCAATTGTAAGAACGAGTTCTCCAGAAAAAACTATAAGAATAGTCAATGCACTTAAAGAACTTAAGAATTAGGGGAGGATTAATATTGGGGAAGGAAAATATTAATATAAAATATGAGCATCAGAACAACAGCAATTATCTTGTGATAGAAGATAATGTTGAATATGATGATTACCAGTACAAAATGCTTAGGCGCAATAAACCAGAGCATTTTTTAAGATTCTCAATGTATTCTGTTAATGGCAGATATGGAATATATTACGACATTACATCAAGACAGCAGCTGAGTAAGTATTATGAATATGGGAAAATGACAATGGAGGATGTTAAATCCATATGTGTTAATATATCTGAAATGGTAAGAATAGCAGAAGATTATATGTTAGATATAGATCATGTGAAGATAGAACCCAGGTTCATATATATGGATGTTGGAACAAAGAAGCTGCAGTTTGTGTATCATACAAAGGTTAATGGATATAGTTTTAACGAAAGCCTCAAAATATTGTTTGAATTTATATTGGAACATTTTGATCATAGTCTGGATAAGGAGAGTATCGTACAATTATATGAAGTGTATCAGAAGGTAATTGTTGGAGATTATGATCCATTTAACCTTATGAGAATGTTTGGGATTAAAAAAGTAAAAAAACAGGAAGAATCTGTTATACAGGATATGCCAGAAAAACGGGATAAAGAAATAAAAACTGTTATAGCTGAACAGATGATTTCGGATAAAGAAGAAAAGGCAGATGAATCAGATGTTAATATAAGAAGAGTTATTATTGGTGTAGTAAGTATGGCTTTTGGTCTGTTAAGTATATTTGTACCAGGATTAATACCTTTCAGAATTCCATCTGTCCTGAGTTTTATATGCATTGGTGCCGGAATAGGAATATTAGTATTTTGCAAAAAAGAACATAAAAAACTGCAGTCTGTTATACTTACGCAGAAACAGTCAATTCCATATGTTATGAAGAAAGATACAGCACAGGTATTACATAATGAGAGTGTCAATGTAAACAACAAATGCATAGAAGAAAAAACGGTTTCGTATGACGATATATGCAATGAGACAATGCTGTTATCTGAATATATGCCGGAAAAGAACAGTAGAAAAGAATTAAAACTTGTATTGCAGAAAGAAAATCTTATAGGAGAAGTGCTTATATATATAAGAGGGGTTGAGAATGAAGATAGTATAATATGCATGGATAAGTATCCATATGTAATAGGAAGTTTTGAAAAGATGTCAGATGTTGTAATAAAAGCACAGGTAGTGAGTCGTATGCATTGTTGTATATATCATGAAGCATTTAAAGATGATGAATATCTGGTTGAGGATCTTAATGCTACCAACGGAACATATCTTAATGGAGAACGGCTTGGCAATCATGAACGTAAAAAACTTTCTGATGGAGATGTGTTAAAAATTGCAGCTATATCCTTCAAGGTTGAAATAAGCTAGATTTTATGCTATATTCTGACTGGTATATCACGGTAAGTGACAATATTTATTTTTTGATATATATGGGGATTATAAGATGAATATTAATATATATTATGGTGGAAGAGGGCTTGTTGATGACCCTACAATATTAGTTATTAATAAGATACAGGAAGTTCTTGATGAGCTTAATGTCAATGTGAACAGATATAATCTGTATGAGATGAAGAATACAATAACAACACTGTCACAGACTGTTACAGAAGCAGATGGTATTATTCTTGCAACTACAGTTGAATGGGTAGGAATGGGAGGATATATGCAGACATTTCTTGATTCGTGCTGGCTTTATTCTGATAAGTCACAGATTTTAGATAAGTATATGTTTCCAGTTGTAATGGCAAGAACATATGGAGAAAGGGAAGTGACACTTGCACTTAATAATTCATGGGAAATTATTGGTGGAAAGATAGGACCGGCACTTAGTGCATATATAGATGATACTACTGATTTTGAGTTTAATGATAATTACAAAATAATAATAGAAAAATATGCTGAGAATGTATATAGAACAATTTCACAAAGAATTATGCAGCTTCCATCAAGTAGTCAGACTATTAAGAACAATATGCTTAAGGATACTATTAAGCTTACACCACAAGAAAGTGAACAGCTGTCAAAATATGCTTCTGATGATGCATTTGTTAAGACACAGAAGCAGGATATTGAATCGCTTGCAAGTATATATAAGGAACTCCTTAATGATCAGGAAAATGGTGGAGATGATTATTATCTTAATGTTTTTAGAGATAATTTTAATCCTACAACAGGATATAAGAGTACATATATGATATCAATAAGTGATAAAGATAAGCTTATAAGTATTTATGTAGATGGAAGAGACATAAGAGTAACATTCGGAGAGAATAAGAGTGCTGATGTCATAGGAAAGCTTTCAAAAGAAACATTTGACCAGATAGTGGAAGGTAGAGAAACATTCCATCGTGCATTTATGACAGGAGCAATGACAGCACGGGGAAACCTTAAGACTCTCAGGATGTTAGATGAAATATTTAATTTTCAGAAATAATAGGAAAACGTATGCATAATATTGTTTTTCCGTCTGATTCAGTGAGTCTGGCATAACCGTTACTGGATAGGCATATCTGATGTATTATTGACAGACCAACTCCTATATGACCAGATTTTGTTGAATAGAAAGGTCTGGATAGTTTAATGTAATCAGACAGGTATGAAGAATCATCGTGTGATGGCAGACCCCCATTATTAATAATTTCTGTGATTACATAATTGTTACTCTTTCTGGTTATAAGGGTGATTTCACCAGTGCAGTCTGATGCTTCACACGCATTCTGGACAGCTTCTGTAAGCAGGGTTTTGAGCTGGTCAGGATTTATGAGAATATCGGGAATATTATCAAGACAGAAGGTAAATGTACATGTATTATCGATTACGTCATCAATTATGTCTGGAACTTCATACATAATATCGTTGATATTAACTGGTTTTTTGTCAGCTTTTTTCATGCTGTATCTGTAAAGAGTTGTTCTTTCCATGTGATATATAAGCTGTGACAGGACATCTTCCATACGGATTATATATTTGTTTTCAGACAGTTCAGGAGATTTCTTTTTTAAAAGCTGGAAACTGGTTTTTAAATATGCCAGATGATTCTTTATATCATGGGAATCGATGGATAATTCATCAATAGAAAACATAGACATGTTGTCAAAGACAGAAATCATGTCGGGATTTTCGTTTATTAAGCAACATAGATTTCTATATTCATCATAGTTTAACATTTTATAAGAATTCCTTTCGAACATTAATTTAATAAGTTTTTTTCTATGAGGTTGTAATTGAACCTTCTTTAAGTTATCATATAAAAGTATATACGTATTCGAAATACATGTAAACAAAAGTATTTCGACAAATTTCGCGCAAAGTGAGGGAATAGTATGAAAAAGGATGATTGTATTTTTTGCAAGCTGGCAAACGGCGAGATTCCAACAAATGCTCTTTATGAGGATGATATTGTAAAAGTTATTTTCGATGCAAGTCCTGCCGCTAAAGGACATGTACTTATATTGCCGAAGGAACATTTTGACAATATATATGAACTTGATGATGACACTGCCGCACATGTATTTAAAGTAGCAGCTAAGATTTCTAAAGCGTATAAGAAAGCATTGGATTTTGATGGACTTAATATTGTTCAGAACAATGGAGAAGTAGCAGGGCAGACAGTATTTCATTTCCATATGCATATTATTCCTAGAATTAAAGGTGATACAGTTAATGTTGGATGGGTTCCGGGAACTGCAGATAATGACACTATAGCATCAATAGTGGAAAAAGTTACACCTTATCTTTAATGTTTGTATATGTTATATAATGAGGATATGAATAACGGATATTAAGCGGGAAACCGTAATGATATATAGAAAGAGGAGAAAGCATGATTAAATTAAGTGATGGAGGAGCATATCTTATCAACGGTGTCGATATTGTTGAGGATAGTGCTTCGGCTGTGAATGAAGTAGCTGCCAAGACAGGATGTTCAGTAACAAAGGAAGAGGCTGCTAAGAATACTATTGCATATGGAATTCTTGAAAACCATAACACATCTGGAAACATGGAGAAGTTAAAGATTAAGTTTGATAAGATGACTTCACATGATATTACATTTGTTGGAATTATACAGACAGCAAGAGCTTCAGGTCTTGAGAAATTCCCAATTCCTTATGTACTTACTAACTGCCATAACAGTCTCTGTGCAGTTGGCGGAACTATTAATGAAGATGACCATATGTTTGGCCTTACATGTGCAAAGAAATATGGCGGAATATATGTACCACCGCATCAGGCTGTAATCCACCAGTTTGCAAGAGAGATGCTGGCTGAAGGTGGAAAGATGATTCTTGGATCAGATAGTCATACACGTTATGGAGCTCTTGGAACAATGGCTATGGGTGAAGGTGGTCCAGAGCTTGTTAAGCAGCTTCTTAATAAGACTTATGATATTAACAGACCAGGAGTGGTTGCAATCTACATGACAGGAGAACCGGCGAAGGGTGTTGGTCCTCAGGATGTTGCACTTGCTATTATAGGTGCAGTATTTGGTAATGGTTATGTTAAGAATAAAGTTATGGAGTTCGTTGGACCTGGTGTTTCATCACTTAGTGCTGATTTCAGAATTGGTGTAGATGTTATGACAACAGAGACAACATGTCTTTCATCTATATGGAGAACAGATGATTTGGTTAAGGAATTCTATGATATTCACGGAAGAAGTGAGAGTTACAAGGAACTTAATCCTGGAAATGTTGCTTATTACGATGGTGTTGTATATGTAGATTTAAGCACAATCAAGCCAATGATTGCTATGCCATTCCATCCAAGTAATACATATACAATTGAAGAACTTAATGCTAATCTCGAGGATATTCTTCATGATGTAGAGAAGAAGGCTCTTGTAAGTCTTGATGGACAGGTTGAATATAAGCTTACAGATAAGATTAAGAATGGCAGACTTTATGTTGATCAGGGAATTATTGCCGGATGTGCCGGTGGTGGCTTTGAAAACATATGTGCAGCAGCAGACATTCTTAAAGGAAAGTCAATTGGTGCAGATGAATTTACACTTAGCGTATATCCTGCAAGTACACCAATTTATGTTGAACTTGCAAGAAATGGAAGACTTGCAGATCTTATGGAGACAGGTGCAATTGTTAAGACTGCATTCTGCGGACCATGTTTTGGTGCAGGAGATACACCTGCTAATAATGCATTCTCAATCAGACATTCAACAAGAAACTTCCCTAACAGAGAAGGTTCTAAATTACAGAATGGACAGATATCATCTGTTGCTCTTATGGATGCACGTTCTATTGCAGCAACAGCAGCTAATAAGGGATACCTTACAGCAGCAACAGACATGGATGTAGAGTTCACAGGACCAGCATACCATTTTGACAGCTCAATCTATGCTAACAGAGTATTTGACAGCAAGGGTGTTGCAGATCCGGAACAGGAAATCCAGTTCGGACCTAATATCAAGGATTGGCCAGAGATGGTTGCACTTCCAGAGAACCTTATTATTAAGGTTGTATCTGAGATACATGATCCGGTTACAACAACAGATGAACTTATTCCATCAGGAGAGACATCATCATTCAGATCTAATCCTCTTGGTCTTGCTGAATTTGCACTTTCAAGAAAGGATCCTGCATATGTAGGACGTGCTAAGGAAGTACAGAAGGCAGAGAAGGCAAGAGAAGCAGGACAGTGCATGGGAGAAGCTTTACCAGAGCTGAGAGACATTATGCATAAGATTAAAGAAACATATGATGTGCATAAGTCTAATGTTGGTGTTGGAAGTACTATATTTGCAGTTAAACCGGGTGATGGTTCAGCAAGAGAGCAGGCAGCATCATGCCAGAAGGTACTTGGCGGATGGGCTAACATTGCTAATGAGTATGCAACTAAGAGATACCGTTCAAATCTTATCAACTGGGGTATGCTTCCATTCATAATTGATAAGGGAGAGCTTCCGTTTGAGAATGGAGATTATATCTTTATTCCAGAGATTCAGGATGCAATTAAGAATAAAGTATCTACAATCAAGGCTTTTGTTGTTAATAAAGATATGAAAGAGTTCGAACTTAAGCTGGATGAACTTACAGATGATGAGAGACAGATAATTCTTGATGGATGTCTTATTAATTATTATCGTGAGAACAAATAATAAGATGAAATATTAGTGTATACGGAAGTTGGTGAGCAGATGGCAGAACAGAATATACTGAATGGTAATCAGAAGAAGCTTGAACAGATTATTGGCGACGTTAAGGAACATAATACGAAGAAAGACAGACTTGAAAAGCTTGCGGAAAGCGTTAAAGATATTTCTAAGGAATTAGATAACGCGAGAAAAGAAAAACAGAATGAAACAGATTCCAAAATTAAAGCGAGTACAGATGCTATATGTGCCGGGTATGATAAGTCAATAGAAGCTGATAAAGAAAAAATTAAGACTGTTTCTGCTGAAAGAGATAAAGCCAAGATGGCAGGCGTTAAAGAAAGAATAAGCGCAGAGACAGCATCTTTAAGAGCGCAGAATGATGATCTTAAAGATCAGATTAATGAAGCGTTTATACATGAGAATATCTCTAAAATATATAACAGTCAGTTATTTATATCGGTGTTTAATCCCAAGCAGCTTTTGGATTATGTGATTGATATAGCTGTCATGGTGGGATTGTTTGTGGCTGTTCCAATAGTTTTATTCTTATTGCCGGTGATTCCGCAATGGATTCTTCTTATATATTGTATAGCAGTATCATTTATATGTATTGTTGTTGTAAAGGCTGTCTTTAGAAAGATTGTGCTGAAACATTCTGAAACTATAATGGCTGCCCAGAGTACAAGAACGCAGATAAAAGATAATAATAAGCGTATTAAGAAGATTGAGAAGAACATCAGAAAAGATAAGAATGAAGATATGTATGGGCTTGAATCATTTGATTCTCAGATTAAAGCATTGTATGATGACATAGCGGAGATTGAAGATGAGAAACAGTCAGCCCTGGAGGATTTTGAAAAGAATACCAAGGCTGATATTATCTCGGAGATTAATGAACGCTATGCAGATAAAATATGCAATATGGAAACTGAGCTTGAAAAGAAAAAAGTGGAGTATGATGAACTTGATGATTTGGTTAAGAAGCAGAGAATATACATATCATCTAATTATGAAGCGTATCTTGGTAAAGAATTTATTAATGTAGATAAGCTTTCAGAACTTAATTCTATTATGAAGTCTGACTCAGCAGATACGATAGCTCAGGCTCTTGCTGTATATAATAATCGTCATTAAATGTTCTTAATGCCAGAACGATAGCATCAGCTATCTGGAATATAATTGACAAACGGGTTGTCTGAAGTGTGGATGATTCCATGTCATGGGAAGAGTTAACTATTCCTGTGATATGAAGATCTCCAACTTCAGGCAACTTTTTTTTCACTCCAAGACCGGGTTTAAGCGGTCCGCTTCCCAGAGTCATCATGCCAATATGATCTTCTTTTCCAAGAGATGCATCAATTGCAATTATAAAAGGATTATCAAATGTTTTTTGCATAGATTTAATACAGTAATTAAGATTTGCAGCATGAACAGGCTGGTTAAGGTCGCCAAGCAGATAGATACCAGGAGAAATGAAATTTCTAAACTGATGACCTATTATAGGACCAAGACTGTCACCAGTAGAGCGGTCGCTTCCAATGCACAGAATTACAATTTCCTGGTGAGGAAGAATTTTTTGGATAACCATATCGGTGAGTAGTCTTCCCATTTGAGCGGGAGCTTTAGGGTTTTTTGAATCAAAATAATAAATCATGAGTTTGCCTCCAGGTCATTTTAGTAGCTTAGACAGGCTCTTTATAATGTGTACGCGAAAAAGAGATTAAATATTACCAAAAATGTTTCTGATATTTTTTAAATGAATGACAAAATCTGATAAATTTTTTCGTAATGTAGTGATATTATTCAAAAGAGTAATAATATAAGGAGGCACCATGATAGAAATAATATGTAATGAAGAAAATTCGGACAAGTCAAAACAAGTTACAAGAGGTGCGGCCATAAGGAGACCGAAAAATATTAAACAGATAGGCGAAGTGAGTTCTGATAAGAAAATATATATAGAGGATTATGCTTTTACATATATAAATTCAATTGCTTACAATAATCCGTCAGACTCACAGGCGGGAGTACTCTTGGGCGAAAATCAGACTGATGGGGATGAGAAATGTGTTTTTATTAAGGGAATAATAAAAGCAAAGCTGGGGACAGAAGTTGAAGAAAAAGGAGTATATTTTAACGAAAGTGTATGGAATGGGATATATTCAGATGTTGAAAAATATTTTCCGGATTTATCAGTAGTTGGATGGTTTGCAGCAATTCCAGAGGTTACACCTGAAAGAATGATGAAATTAAAGAAAATACATCTTGATAATTTTGCAGGTACAATGAAAACATTTTATCTGATTGATACGGTTGAGAAAGAAGAAAATTTCTACTTATATGAAAATGGTGAACTAAAGAAGCAGAAAGGATATGTATGCTTTTATGAAAGAAATTATGAAATGCAGGAATATATGCTTGAGCGGCGTGAAAGAAAGTCAAGTGAAGACGGACCGGATAAGGTTATGAAATCAATCCGTAATATAATAAGAGAAAAAGAGGAATTACATGAACAGAAAAAGAATGCAAGATTTATGTATGGAGTAAGTACTTTTATGGTAATTGTTATTCTTGTCATTGGAATTAATCTGATGAACAATTATCAGAAAATGAAAAAATTTGACAAGTCAATAAGCAGTCTGATGGTTCAGATGTCAGGAAATGATACAGCAACACAAGAGGAGGTAGTTCCTGTTAATAAGCTTGAAGGTGGGGTATATCCTACAGAAGCGGAGACAACAAGCCAGACAGCTGTTACAAGTGTAGTTTCTACTGAGAATGTTACGGTAACGGCTGCTCAGCCGGTGGAAGAACAGACTGTAGCTGCAACGGTAAATGAAGTGAAGACATATACAGTTAAAGCTGGCGACACAATTATGGGAATATGTAAAAAATATTATGGTGATACATCTAAATGCAATGAAGTAATTGCATATAATAATATAAAAGATGAGAATTTTTTATATATAGGTCAGCGGATAAAACTTCCTTGATTAAATTCCCCAATATTGTATAATTAATTTAATGCGAGATGCAATAGAAAAGGGGAAATATATGGCAGATATAATATCTGGTAAATCCAGATTTAATGGGGACCGAAATGCTCCCGTAAAGAAAGTGATTAGTATTAACAGGGAAATGGCAGCATCAACAGAAGATAATGAAGATGTTCTGGATGAAGCTGCTGTAAAAAGAAAAATAAGGAGACATAAGAGCAGGGTTGCAGTTGTTGTTACTATTATAATTGTAGTTATTCTGGCTGCAGTTTACATAGTATCAAGAGTAATAGATAACTATGATTACTCATCTTATGAAATAACCAATTCGGTAAATCGAGAGGATATAGAATCTTCGAAATATATAGCATTTGCAGATGGATATGTAAGATATAGTAATGATGGAATTTCCTATTATAAGAACAGTGGTAAGGTGATATGGAACCAGACGTATTCGATGCAGAATCCAAAGGTCAGCATATGCGGTAATTCTATAGCTGTTGCAGATATCAATGGAAGCAGTGCGTATTCATTTAATACGAGTGGACAGGTTGGTAAAGCAGATACATCAATGCCGATACTTCAGATAGAAGTATCAGACAGTGGAAAGATGGCAGCGGTCCTTGAGGATAATAATGCCAATTATATTAATATGTATGACACAAATGGTGAGAAGATATACAGTGTTAAAACGACATTGTCGGGAGATGGTTATCCTATAGATATAAGTATATCATCAGATGCGAAGAAACTAATAGCTTCGTTTATAAAAGTGAGCGGAGATGAGATTAAAACAAATGTAGTGTTTTACAATTTCTCTGATGTTGGAAAAAACGAAACAGAAAGAGTTGTTGGTGGCTTTAATTATGACGATATTATAGTTGGAGATGTAAAATTTGTAAATGATACAACAGCAGTTGCTGTTGGCGAAAATGTAGTGAGTATTTATAAGATAAAAGAATATCCAAGTCTGGAACATACTATCAATATAGACAATGAAATACAAAAAATATTTTGCAGCGACCAGTACATAGGTCTTGTTCTTGATAATTCAGAATCAGGAGATCCATATAAGCTTGTTGTCTATAATATATCAGGAAAACATATATTTGACACAACATTTGGCGTACAATATACAGATATACAGTTCGACGGCAAGAGCGTTGTAATGAGTAATGCATCAACATTTGTGCTCTTGAATATGAGCGGTAAGAAGCTGGCTGATATTAGTTTTGATATGCCGGTGATAAATGTTTTGCCAACTGGAGCAAGAGGCAGCTATACAATAGTTAATTCAAAATACATACAGTCAATAAAACTGAAATGATAAGGAGGACGGCTAAATGCTGTTAGCAGGAGTAATACTTATACTGATAATATTTGCGCTTATAGGCTGGAGAAAAGGTGTGATAAGACTTGTTTTGTCACTTGTATCAATGATAATAACGATAATGGCAGCAGTGGTAATAGCACCGCTGGCGACCACGGCAATAAAAAATAATACTAATATAGATGAAAATATAGCTCAGTCAATATATACAGTTCTTTATGAGAATAAAGAAGTAGATGAGTATTTTGAAGATAAACAGGTTCTTACGGGTGGCATTGATATAAGTCAGGTAGAATCACATATACAGACAGTAACGGATGTGGTGGCTGAGGTCGGGGATAAGATTAATCTGCCAGAGAGTCTTACGGAAGCAGTTAAGGCAATGCCAGACTCTGAACTTATGTCTGTAATCAGAGAATATGGAGAAGCATCTGTTAAAGAAATTACTATAAGATTAATTGCATTAAGGTTAGCGGATATAGTGTTGACAGCTATTGCGTATTTAGTCATAATGGTGGTGGTATCGATAGTACTTAGAGTTGTAGTTGCAGCGACAGGGTTAATAAGAAGACTTCCGGTAATAAAACAGGCAGACAAGCTGGGCGGATTAATAGTCGGGCTGGTAGAGGGAATTGCAGTTGTATGGATATTCTTTACCGTTGTGACAGCAATAAGTGGAACACAAGCAGCTTCTAATATATTAGTGCAGATACATGGTAATGCAATTTTAGAATCGTTATATAATTGTAATCCAATAACAAGCTTACTCTTTAGTACAATAAGATAAAATAAGGGAGGATGGAAATATGATATGTAAATCATGTGGAAGAGCAAATGAACTTGGAGCCAGATTTTGCAAAAGTTGTGGGGCACCGTTAGAAAGCGATGAAAGTATGCAGCAGAATAACACATATCAGTCAGAAAACGTATGCCAGCAGAATAATCAGTATGTTATGCCGGAAAGTATGTATTCAGGTACAACAAGAATGACAAAGAAAGAGTTTAATGAATGTGCTAATATTAAATCAATTACTAAGAATATAACTGCAGCGGCTATAATTGCATATGTAATTGGAGCTATAACATTCATTGTTAATGTAGTAATGGCTGGAAATATAGCAGGTCTTGTTGATGTCATGATTGTGGTGGGACTTGGGCTTGGAATACATTTGGCAAAGAGCAGAGCATGTGCCGTTATTATTACAGCATATTCAATAATTAATTTTATTTATGTGATTCTTCTTTCAGGAATGCCAGGAGGATGGCTTATTATAGTTTGTGGAGTATATTCTATTATATATACATTTAAATATCAGAATGCTTGGAATAAATATCAGCAGACAGGACAAATATAATCTATAATAAAAACGACACTATATTCTTGATGTATGCATTAAGAATATAGTGTCATTTTTATTTTTGTAACATATAATACATAAGAATTGTAAAAATGTATTACTATATATAGTATGATAGGAATGAATAAATACATATATATTGTGATAAATACCATTATGATATAAAAAACCAAAAAAATAGCAAAAAAAATTGTAAATGTCAACAATAAATTGTGATTTTTTGTTAAAAAATTTTTAGCTTATATTACCAGTTATTAAGACGAAAGAAGCGGAAATGTAAATCACATTCGCGCGCATACTTACAAGGCATGTGACATGTTGTTTTGTTGTTCGTATGAAGTAAGCATATGTTAGCAGTAGGGGAACATGTCACACACCTTTTTATAATTATTAAAATCTTTCTTATATTGTCCTTCATGTTTGTAAATACTCCATTTCATTTTGTTCTATAAATTGATTTGATGATAAGCCGTTAAATATCTTACGCGGCATATTGTTTATAAAGTCTTGTATCTTGTTTAATTCCTCTTGCGTGACTTCTGATAAGTCAACACCCTTAGGGTAAAAGCGTCTTATCAATTTATTTTGATTTTCATTTGTTCCACGCTCACCGCTTCTATATGGGTGACAGTAATATAAATTCGTTCGCACGAACTCTATTAATTCATTGTTGCTAAGTTCACAATTTGTTGAAAACTCGACACCATTATCACAAGTGATTGTTTTTATATGGTGCTTTAATTTATCCCAATTATCTTGCAAAGTGTTCCAAACACTAGAACACTGTTTATTGTCAAGTTTAAAAAGTAATTCTTGTCTTGTCTTACGTTCAGATAAAACAAGTATGCAGCCCTTTTTCTTTTTCTGTCCTTGTACGGTATCCATTTCCCAATGTCCGTATATATCGCGCTGTTTTATATCCTCGCGTTCATCTATGGAACGCTTGCCGTACTGGTAAACGCGCTTTGTTTCCTTTTCCTGTTTAACTTTTTTAATTTTATTATAGGGCATATCCGACTTTTTCAATTTGATAAATCGCTTATTGAAATAATTGTAAAGAGTAGTCAAACATACTCTTGTATTAAATCCCTCTTGCTTTGCAAATTCATTTGCAGAATAGAAAGAGTAGTGTTCTTTTACTCTGTCATGTATAAATTTTATGTATTCACTATCACAAGCGACCTTGTTATTAGCGCCCTTATTTGCACTGGCTTCTTTATATCTGCGTTGTCCAACATCAGCGCAATATATATAATACTCTTTTAAATGTGTATCGTTCTGCTTAACGGTGCCGCGCTTAATCTCATTATAGATTGTGTTATAATGCTTATTTAATATCTTAGCTATTTCGCGTTGTGTCCTCTTTTCTTTGTTATACATAAATTCTATCAAATAGCGTTCTTTCTCTGTCAAATGTTTTCCCATGTTGTCACTCTCCCTTGTGGCTATATTATAGGTCAATTTGTATCAAAGTTGTATATTTTTAACTCATTATCAGAAAATGGCATATCAACTGTTTTTCTGTAAGACTTATCATTTTCTAACGCTTCTGTAAAATCCTTTATTTTATCATTTTCAATTAAAAATGTGTCTATTACAGGCTTTTCGCAATTTGTTCTTGTGTACCAATAACGCTTTTTGCCTTGTGTTAATGTAGCAAGGTCTTTTGTTATGTATTTGAGCATGTATCCGACAATCTTCCCTTGTGAATCACTGTCTTTATTTACTGGGATAGCAGTAGAAAACCCTAAACGATAATTTGCAATGTTATATATAATCTTTATTCCTTTATCTTTTCGTCTGCCACTGTCTACAAGCTGAATGTCACCAAGATTAGACATGAGCGCGTGAAAATGGAATTTCTTTTTGTCTGAATGATACTCAGGCACAAGACAATATTTTAAATCTGGCGCACATATTTGTTTAGCATTCATAAGCCATTTAGACATTTTAGCAGAGCAGTCGTCATAATCTTCACTATTAACAATTTTAGGATTGAAAGTAAATGTTACAAAATACTCCCAATCATTGGCTAGACAGATATTCCATATCTTATCTTTTGTTCGGTGCATTGACTGTCTAATAGATAAATCAATATCGAATTGCGTTCTTTCTTCTTCTGTCTTTTTCTTGCGTTCATTCGCACGAACTTTCTTTTTATCAAATTCAATCGGCTTCTTAAAAAATCTCACCTGTGTTTGATTTTTATATGTTAATGTACGGACATTGTAAGCACCCATGTTATTTATCTCCCCATAATTTTATATTTCTCTTTTCGCATAAATAGCCAAGCATGTCAGCGTATTCAGAACAATATTTTTCATGCTTTTCACGTTCAATAATATCAATAGAATCATAACCAAGTTCAACCATTCTATCGACTTGAGAACCTAAACAATTATCAACGGCGGTGTAATATTCTTCTTCAAGTTTTTATCAGACAGAGCGGCGACATGTGCCATAATTTCGTTAATTTCTTTTTTCTTCATGTTTGAATCTCCCTTTTCGTTTTCCTAGTGTTAAGTGTATATATTATCAAGTACGCGCATGTGCGCGCGTGTGTATATGTATGTGTGTATATGTGTGTTATACTATGCGCAGATACAAGCTCACTTGTACTAGGTGTTATCTCTCCGAATACTCCGAGATTCCACCTAGTACAATTGTGTTGTATCATACACGCTATAATATTTCTTTTCACCGAACAGAAATTTACTACCTGTCTTAGCGTCTTTCTTAGAATAGCCGTATTTACTCGTAATACAAATAAACAGATTTCCCCCGAAGAGAAGAGAAAGCAGTTTACCAAAAACTTTATAATTACCGACATTTCTGTGCAGTACCTGTGTTTCGAGAACATTTCTAATCTGCTTATCAATGCATTTATCATCTTGGGATATAAGTATAACATCATAACCGAGTTTTCTATGCAAACGATAAAAGGCACACCAAGCAAGGCGGTCTTTTCTATTCCAAGAACGACTATTATATAACTCTTGACACTCATCAAGAATTAAAAGTGTCTGGTGTAGCTTAAACTTTCCCTGTTTATCGCGTTCATGGAAATTATAAGCATAACCTTTTAAGCCCTGTATATAGCTGTAAATGTCGTCGGGTTCTTTGAGCCTAGTTGCACCATGTCTATCAATTTTCATTTCAAGAATGGAATTATTAAGCCATTCTTTATTCGAGACATACAAATAACACCCCTTAGGCTTTTTATTAAGCGTGGGGATACAATCTGTATTAATTTCCATGTTTCCTATTATGTTTTTTCCTTTTTGAATAAATTTATAAATCTCTTTCGCGGCATGATAACTTTTGCCACTACCGGGGACACCTGTATAAAACCATATCATATAATAATCACCTCAAAAATGTGCGTGCGTTCGTTCGCGCGAACTATTTAATTAAGTAAGCCAACATACCAATCAAATTTTTACGATATGAAAGGACAGCATATAATATTTTCTTGAAATATTTCCAACAGATATATAAACCATATGCGTCTAAAACAGCACCGGTAAGGGTAACAGCATAATCAAGTGGAATAAACCAATTGATGTACGGTAAGTAATTAACAAACGGCTCTTTGCTGACATTCAATAAACCACTTACAGGGTCAGTCGGTAAGAGGTTGTAAGCGATAAGAATAACATCAACAAAAAATGTTAATAGATTTGCAATCAAATCAGTTAAGGCACTACAAACAATTAAAATAAGCTTTTCCCACATGCTATAATTCCCCCTTAAATTTTTTATATGTGCCTATTGCCATTGTAAGAGTAAACGACAGTTTTAAAAGACTTGCCGCAACTTCCCTCCATGATTCATAAGCAGACAAATTGAATGTTATTTTATATTTGTCGTATTCATCATTATCTTTACTTATACCAATTAAAAAACCATAGTGATAAGTAAACTCTGGACACTCTGGCTCTGCTTGAAAAACCTTAAGCCATTCGTAGAGCTGATAAGGAACACTAAAAGGGAAATGTCCAAAAATGCCGTTATGATAACTAAATTTTGAGCGGTCAACAGAGTTCTCGTTATCGTCGTCTACTTTTTCACCATAAAGAACAGCGTCAGAAACCCTATTAAATGACTTTTTAAAAAGGTTTGACATATCAGCTTTCGTATAAGTATTGTTATATTTGTCGTTCTGATATGCTATGTATTCAGTAACACCGAGTATTTGAAGCAATATATTATTTTGTTCTTTTAAGGTATCAAGAATATTACTTGTATTGTCTTTAATATCACCTGTATTATCTTTAATATCACCTGTATTATTTTCTATATTCTTTAAACCACTATCGATTAAATTTTGTAATTCATCAGCAGACAACCCCTCTTTCTTTGTGTTAATCGTATAAATTAAACTATCTAATTTTTGCCCTAAATCATCACCTAAATTATCTATAGACATTGAAATATCTTTTCCAGTCTGATTAATTACAGAGGAGATATAGGCTGTCTGGTCTCCGTGTAAGTAGTTATACATTGCCGAATAAGAAGAAAAATAGGAAAAAGGCGAATTATCAGCGGAATAATAATTAATTCTAAAATCACGATAGCGCCATGATTCAGTAGTAGCAGAATCATAACGCATATCCTTATTAAAAACTAGCTGTCCATAATAAGGACAAACCCACATAGGAATAAGACAAGCTGGGTTTGGGGTATACAAATCGCTATTATCCCACTCATAATTATAAAAAACAGAATAGCTTTCATTGTTTATTTCCCACATGTGAGAATGACCACTAGTATCATAAGAATAAAGTCTATAAGTATAAACAGAAGTAGTCCAGTCTGTAAAAGAATTTCTTTTATCGCTGTCAGAATTCCCCATGTAATAATAGCCAGTCAAATTACTTTTATTACCTTTAGAAAAGTATGCAAAATTAACACCGCTAACAAAAGCATAGTCGGCATTACAAACACTATAAGCACTGGTATAATCATCTTCGTATTCAAAAAGTTTTCGAAAGTCGGAACTATCAACATATTTTTTTACAGTTCCGACAGGTTTAATAACTTTAAGACCAATACTATCATAATAATATTTCTTGATTTCTTCTCTTAATTTGTCAACACTGGTATTATCCATTGTAATTGTCTGTGTATCTTCATCATAATTAATAGAATCAAGATAATTATAATTGCACGTAAACTTATCAACAATATTTGTGAGAGCGTTAGAATCGCCAGTAGTTGCAATGCCGACAGTTTTCAAAAAACCACGAAAAACAGTACCGTTTGAAATCAAGGAAGAACATAAAACGACATACTGTTGAAAAGATTTTTTTGACATTAACATTGCCTTAGCTTGAGAATCGGAAAGATGAGCAACAAAAGCACCACTTTTAAGGGTGTAATTATAACTATCAGAAGGAGTATATAAAAGCATTGTTACTCCGTCTTTACCTTTAATATCTGCGTTTGCGTCAATAGCTTTTTGCGCTTCATCAGCAGATAAACCAGTTTTTTCAGTAGAATTTTTGCTGATAGTAAAAGCGTCGTTTGCGTAAATATTGAAAGGACAATAAAAAATAATAGACATTGCTGTAATTAAAACAGCAAGAAAAAAACAAAAATATCTTTTCATAATAACTCCATAATAAAAAATAGTAGACAAGTTTAAACTTGCCTACTGTCATTTTGATAAAACGTTGATTTTAAAAAATGCTTCAATTTACTAAATAAGAAAGTAAATAATTTTATTACAATAAAAATAAATAAACCTAGAAATATGATACATGTAATAAAAGAAAGAAGCAAAGTTATATTAGAAATACCGAAAATAATAACACCCCCTTATCAATATGATTATACCACTAGGCAAGTTGTAGCACAATCTTTATTTTTTTAGGGCTTTATATAATGTGGTGCATAAGCCATATTATAAATTTCATAAATAGTACTGACATGGCAGTCAGCAGAAGTATTAATATTAATGCTTCTACAATTGTAATACCTGTTATATCGTGCGGAATTATCACGATAGGAATATATGTACAACTAACCATTATTGTTATCCTTATTAAGTAAAATAGAAACGGACTCTCTTATAATAATTATACAGGCGCGTATCGTGAAGAAGTCCCTAAGAACTTGTATCTCACGCTCTGTAATTGTAGAATGATAAGGTACATTTCCGATATCAATTTTATCTAATGAATTAATCATTGTCGTTATCCTTTATATTAAGCAAGTCAGAAAAAATAACTATAGAAATATAAAAAATTAAATCTCGGAGCTTTCTATAATCCTCATCATAATTATCATCTAAATCGCTCATTGTTTTTATCCTCCGTTTCTATATCATCATGGAAAGTTAAGCGAAGAGCCGCAAACATAAGAGAAATAACGATAAGAAGTCCTACGGCAAGGAGAAACAATATAAAATTGTCAAAACTTCCAAAATTCTGTATAAACCAATCATACATTAACATCATCCTCGCTTTCATTGTCCTTGTTAAAGTACCACGGTAGATAATCAATTACGAAGTAATAGAATCCAACGATAAATCCGCCAATAGGAGCGACCCAAACAACGAAAAGCATGTAAGAGCCGAATTGCTCAACAATCCAATCATATTTTAAAAATACGAAGAGGATAAACGCTAATGTTGTGATAACATGAATGATAACTAATAGATATGTGGTATCTGACTTAATCAACTTAATTATTTTCTTCATGTTCCTTTACCTCGGTTTCTTCGGTTGATTTCTTGTTATCCTTTTGTAATTTAATCAATTCATCAACAATAGAAAGAAATGCAAGACAAATGAAACAATTTGATAATACATAAAATATAGCTATGTAATAATTGCCTGAAATAACAATTGCGGTAAATGTTAAAAAAGACATGAACATAACAGCTAATAATAAAATTAAGATTTTATCTATATTACTAATTCTCTTCATGTTCTTTCTTCTCTCTTTCTGCCTGCCGCTTGGCTCGCTTGGCTTTCCTTGTTTCCGCTTCCTCATTGTGTATTTTAGTTACCAAGTCAAGAAGCTTGCTTATTTTGCCTTTACGGTGTTCTGTACCGTAGGCAATATAGTTTGTCGCTTTCTTGATTTGTACCATATTCCGCCACACTAGGAAGAATAACAGTAATAGTACATATCCCATTGTTCTTTGTACCTCGCTTTCTGTGTTACTCGTTTTTATTTGTTCATTCGCACGAACTTTTAAACGCTTCTTTGTGTACATCAGCAGAGCCGTTAAACTCTGCCTTTGCTAGTATCGGAGTACTAGTTTGCAAGGCTTCTAAAGAAGCCGACAGCCATTCTTATACCCATAGTGATTGCCATGAGTGAGAGACCGATAGGAAGAACAGCGACAATACCGTCTTTGCACACATCGACTGCGCTCTGACAAGCTGTTGTGATTGCTGTCTTGATTTCTGTACTCATTGTGACTGCTGCATTTCCCTCTGCTGCTAAAACTGTTGGTGTCATACTGGGAACCTCCGAAAATTATATTTATCATCACCTGTAAGGTGTTGATAGCTTAATAATATCGACTACGAAGCGCCAGAGCTTCATAATCGCCCATAATGTGAATGAGAGTATTACAGACATTGAAAACCCCATTGCTATATACTGAGAATAATCTGTTAATATTGCGCTTGCTGTTGTCATGTCTTATATCCTCTCTTTCTACATTAATCGTGAAACTGCTACATAGCCTAGAAACGCGCCTGTAAATATAATGAGTGTTATTGAAATTATATAGAGTGTGTCGCGGATTTCTGCGAGTGTGTTCTCTTGCGTTTCTGTTGGTGTTTCTTCTGTTTCTTGGCTTGTTGCATTGTTACTATCTATATTTAAGGTATTATTATCATTTTTATTTTCTGATTCTTTTACAGTCTGTGTTTGTATTTCTTCTATTGCATATGATGTTTCTTTCTCTTCTGCATTTACTGGCATAACAAAATAAATTACAGTAAATATTAGTAATAGTGTTAAAGTGATAATCATTAATATAAATATTGGTTTATGTTCTGATATCGTTTCTTTTATCATTGCTTTCTTGCTTTCTTAATTTATTAATTAGTTATTCTATTTTTGTTTATTGTGTCTGTGTTTATTGTGTCTGTGTTGTTTTTGGTTTATTATGGAACGCTCACGCGACCCCATTCACCTAAAAACAATCGCGCTTTGCGTTCATGTTTTCTTAACGGCTCATTCCCGGGAATTGTGTACTCCGTAGGCGAGTTTCCTCTGTGTCTCCGCGGCTTCTTTCTCTTTCTCCGCTACATATATGAAGTCGATAAGTTGTAGGTTAGCTTCCTCGGTGCGCCCCACCACTTCAAAGACCGTACCCAAGCTGACAACCCCCACAACATCAACGACATTGATAATTAGAGCGAATATCAGTAGAAGAGGACGGAACGGATTCACCGCTGATTCAGTTCGTCGGGGGCTGAACACGTCTATTAAGTTTGATAATGGTTATGTACCGCTTGCGGTGTACTGGCTTAATTAACGCTGTGTGCGGTACATGGGTAATGCGTGCCACTCTTGCCTTAAACGGCGCGAGCTGTCACTATTGACAGAACAATATATGTTTTGTAATAGTTCAATCGCGCGAACTCTTGGAAGAGTGGCGGTGTATCATTACCGAATTAATTCATGCTTTTGACAGCTCTCTTACAAGCATAAGCTAGAGCCGCCCTTATTAGTGCCGTTTGGACTTCTGGCACCGTCTGCACCGTTTGCAATATCTTCTGTATTGTCGGTATTTACTGAATTGTCGGGTGATGTGCTGTGATTCTGTACGAATGTTTCTTTATACACATTTCCTGTAGACTTAATTCTTTTACCGCTGAACTTGTTTCTTAAGAAGATAATAAGTGCTACAAGTCCGATAATTACCCACATAAGTATTGCGACAGGTACAAGAATGTTTCTTAATAATATTAAGAAATCCATGTTTAACTCCCTTCTTTCTTTATTTGTAAATGTTTCTGCTCATATATGCCCAATCCGACAAGGGCATATTAAAAGCCGTAACAACCGACATAGTTACAACATGATTGAATTGGACTACACACAACGCTTATCCACTTGGGAGAATAACAAAGCGACTGTTACGACCTTTAATATATCCTTGTTGATTATTATTTATTTGTTAGAGCATGAGGAACGGCGGCGGTTTAACGAGTAACACAGAGCGAGTAATAACCGCCACTGTTCACTAATGCAGTACCCATTTAACACAGTGTTGTTAAATGGTCTATAATAGCGCGGGAAGCGACCGCGATATTATCACTTAATTACTTGGAAGCCTTAGAAGCAGTAGCAGTAGTGTTTTTCTGCTGCTCATCTTTGAACGGCATTGCAAAGCTGTCGTATGTCTGCTTGCTGAATTCATCAATAAAATCTTTGCGCCATGGCTCATTGATTGGATAAAGAACGGCTGTGATTCTTGGCTTCGGTGTTGTGTTCTCTCTCTTGAATCTATCATCATATGTTCCGGCAAAGAGATATATTTTATCTTCTTCAATACCGTTGTAAACGTCTTTCGGAACAGTAGCGTCAAGTGTATCTTCTCCGTCGTCAAGAATTACTGGATAATATTCTCCAGTAACACGACCGGTTGCGCGGTCTGTTATTTCCTGTACGTCTTTCTTTCTATAAACCTTTGCTATTGTCATAAATCCTAATTTCATTCTTTTTCACCTTTGCGCTTTTGCGCCCTCTCTTTAAATTTATTTTGTGATATATTTATATGGTGCGTTCAATCGAACGAACTTTTATAAACTGCCGCGCCGACTTGCCTACTGGGGCGGCAGAATATAACTATGTAATAGTGTTGTTAATCTTTTATTATTTAGATTTAACAACTACATTGAAGAAGCGTATAAAACGCATCTGCGTATATTTAACGAATAAATACAACTCGGCTTCTTCTGCCTTGTTAAGATTGTGAAGCTCTTTAGCCGCTTCTATAACATCAACAACGGATAAATCAGATGAACGATTATTGCAGTTGAATATTTCAACAATCGCTTCTTCTACTGATTTAACAATGTCTTTTCTGATATAGTTCTCTTTGTTTTCCATGTTTAAAATCTCCCTTTATTTAATTTTCTTCTATAAAAACAAGTTTTAACTTCTTGTTTTTTGGCTGTGATGTAAGAAACTTGTTTAAAAAATCTATCTGCGTATCAGACATTTCAGAGCCGCCAGTGAACATCAAGCGAAGCTTGACTTTTTCTGTTGGCTGTTCTTTCTGCAATTCTTCCGATTCTTCCGATTTCTGTACTTCCTCGGGTTCGTTCATTGCATTGTCTATTGCGTCAGCTTCTTTATATAGTTCTTCTTCGTCTTCGGGATTATCTGGAAGAGCAGAAGCGTCTATATCAGGCTTAACACTTGTAGCAATAGCGTTAATATTTAATTTTTCCTTGATTAAGGCTTTTAAATTGCGTGTTGATAAATCGGGAGTTATTTCCAACTCTTCAATCTGTTCAATAGTCAACTGCCTTAATAAAACAAGCTGTGTTATACTAAAATCTTTCAATCTTTCATCAAGAGTATAGAAACCAGTCTGCTCATTTAAAGTGCAAAAATTGTTTACAATCATAAGCCAGTTGGAAACAGTACCGCGGGCAATGTTAAATTCATCATTTGCATAATCGTAAATATTCTTGTATCCCTGTACTTCATAAAGCTTCTTGTCATATACAGTTCTAAGAACTATAGCAATTTTAAGTTGCGATTTTGAATAATTCTCAATTTCTGTGTGAATCAACTTATTAAGAGAATTACTTAAATTCTTCTTGTTTTCATAATACACTAAACAATCAGCATAAAAGTTTTCATCACCGGAATTGATGTAATTAACAAGGGCTTCACTGTTCTTTGCTTCCTGTGTTTCTTCCTCGGCTTTCTTCTGTTCAAGACGTTCTTGCATAACCTCTTCAAGTGTCTTAGCTTCACCCTGTATGTACTTAGCCTCGAACATAGAAAATGCATTTAATACGCAAGAAGATAAGGTTTCGTAATTATCAAGAGCGTTTTTTACACATAAAAATTGCTCGTATTCATCACCTAAAGAATCATATATCAGTATTCTTGGAGCAGTTGAAAAGTGACCATCAAGGACAATTTTACAACCCTTATAATTATTAGATAAAACAGCTTGACCCTCTTCGCGATAAAATAACATAATATCGTTATAATCTTTTTTATAAAAAATCTTTTTTGTACTCATATTAATTACCTACCTTTCAAGAATAACGGCTTGACCGTTAACAATGAGACTATTAACTTCTATTGTGCCAGTGTAGAAAGTTTCCATATCTGAAAGAGTTGTAAATTTAACTTTTTTAGGTTCGTGAAACTTCTCGTTAAATCTGCCAAGATGAAAAATCTCTTGATAAGTAATGAAGCATTTTGTCTTATTTAGTATGAGGTAATCAATACCTTTACAACTGTAAATGTAACCTTTTTTAAATTCTTTCATGTTGTTATCTCCCTTGTGTTTACTGGATTTAAAAGCGCTTTCCTCAATCACAAGTTAATTATATAATTTACAATAGCAAAAAAAATTAAAAAAGTTGTTGACAATGTGTGTACCTGATGATATTATATAC
>ULRW01060145.1_pt1 | contig 44721 bp, 37 predicted proteins | sample 1955581 | NCBI WGS metagenome assembly ULRW01 (sample SAMEA4835687, study PRJEB28245) | human gut metagenome | biome: gut microbiome; material: fecal sample | place: Denmark | collected 2008 | reverse complement strand
CCGCCGGTGGTCCGGCAGAGGTTCACATCGGTACTGGTTCTGGCGGCTCATCGTCTAATCTTCCGTGGGGTGAACAGAAAAACAAAAAATCTCAACGAAATAGATAACATTAAGATACACTTGATTGCTTTTATGCCATATACATTATTAAGAGCCGAACTTTGATTTCCTATTCGGCTTTTAATAATGTATATGGTATAAATATGCCCTTGGTTATATTTGAATAAATAGGGAAATGCCGTTTTTCTATGTCATTCTTTTTCGAAAGCAAAATCTATAAGTCGATCAAAAGGCTTTTGGCCAGCACCATAAGCAATAAGGATTTTCGGCGTACGTTTTCCTAATATTCCTCTATTATACTGGAAATAGGTGCTATAGCTTTGATAAATCATACCACTATTCCGATCATAGAATTTCTCAAATAAAGAACTATATCCCTGAATATTTTTTGATAGCCAGCCAAATTGATAGCCATTGTTAAAAAAGTCTGCTACCGTGTATTTTAACACTCTTGTAGAAAGTATATACAACAAATATAATTGTTCTTTCGGTTGATTGACAAAAGAAAGGTCGCCATACTTATCTTGCATTTGCATTATAAATTTTCGCTCTCTTCTTATTAAAACCCCATTTACATTGTTGTTATTTTCCATAACTTCTTTTGCCAGTTCAATCACAGCGTCATGTTTTTCGTAAGAACTGTCATATTCTACACGCCACTCTGATTGCTTATATACATTGGTTCCCAGCAAATCCCCCCAAACCTCGCCAAAATCATTTTGACTTATCAATGTGTACGCTTTATAAAACTTATCAAGCGTATCATAATCAACTTCTCCATTAATACAAGCTCCATCAAGCAATGAATTTATATTTCCTTTAAAATGTACGTTATTCTCAATCTTTTGCAACAAAACTTTGAATCGGGAATTCATAGAAATAAGTTTTGCTTTTCGTATTTCTTCCTTTTGTTGTTCCGAATAAATAACCTCTATACGCAAATCTGGGTCAAGCAACAATTCGTATATGTTGTCTGACACAAGGTTTTTCAGTACAGGAAGCAGTCTCGGCCATTCACGTTGACTCTTGTCTTTGGTATTGACAAGCATGTTACGAACAACTGTTAAATAATCTTTCATTCCGGAATCATCTTTATACTTTATCATATATTGCAATGTAGCATAAAGAAGAAGCACTGTCGTAATATCATCGTGAGCATTGTCCAATACGACATTCTTAAGCATCATTTCTATCGTCCCAATCGAATCGTTAGTCCAGGGATATAGCACAATATTTCCGGCTGATTTATTCAAATGCGGAAGCAAATCGAATACGTTAATCAAAAATTTCACAGAACTAATGTCATCAAAGACACTGACAAGCTGGTCTTCATCATCTAAATCAATGTCTGCTTTTTTGCGCTTTTCACCGAGATTGCGTTCATAGAATGTAACCAATGCCACAAAACGTAATAGATTCATGAAATATTTGTCAATAGTATAAATCTGCTCCTCCCTGTAATGCCACAAATTATCTACCCAAGTGTATTCTATCTTTTCAGACACCTCGCTTTTTAAATCCTCATCATAGTCAATAATCGCAAATAGTTTCGATTTAAACTTCTCAAAAGGAGTTAGCTGTTTACCACGAGCGTTCATACGTGTATAGATTTCCTCGCTCAACCCGAATTCTTCAAGCGGAAGGAAATAGAAGGATAAAATATCTGTTGTGGTCAGCATTGTGAAAAGATTACTTGAAGAATGGATAATTTCATTATCGTGCATGCAATCAAGCATTATGACAAATGCTTCCACAGAAGGGTCCAACATCCATGTATTGTCAAACCATCTTGCTTCATGAACAAAGTAATCCTCAAAGGAAGATATTGTTTGAGGAATAGTCTCTTTGCATATAAATTCTAAAAAAGAATGCGCAGAAGGACGTGTTTCATAAGTGAAATGCAAAAGAGTTTCTTTAGCTACATCCAGCTTGTCTTCTCTCCATGCTGCATACCAATGTAGAAGAAAAAGGGTGGTCAATCGCTGTTGTCCATCAATAGGTATGAAAAGAGATTGTGCCGTCCGTTTGTTTTCCGTTATCATACCATAAACGAAATCCAATTCAATAGGACATTTGTTCTTCAAAGCATCAGCAATATGATTGACAAGTTTATTTCTGATTTTCCCTTCAGAAGGTCTACCTTGCGCATAATCACGTTGTATAATAGGAATTTCTATTTTGGTGTACTTGTTTAATAATTCCCAAAACGTATATTTATTGTCAGTTGTATTAAAATTGGTATTCATTGTCATTAGTAACAAATTTGTTTATAACACGTTCTATTTCATTGAAGTAACTTCTTTGATCACCTATTCCCCAATAAAAAGGCTGGTTCACCGAATTGCTATAGAATTTTAAGAACACGTTTTTCGTACATGGCGGTATGAACTTTCCTGCTTTTTCAAGTTCAATGATTTTTGCTCGTTTCACAGGGAAAATGGATTTGTTCAACGCAGAGTTGTCCTTTTTTGAAATCAAAGCCATATTGCATAAGTCATGTATTGTCTCACCATTAAATATATTTTCCAATTCCATTTTCAGCGAATTAAACCGTTCCATATCCATGTTTGAGGATTCCGACATCGCTTTAAGTTCTTCCAAAGTCTCTGTAAGAGGAATTTCTTCACCATTTACATTTTCTTCGTCATCCACACATACCATTTCAACACCTTTTAAAGCGCACATAACATCATCCACCCAAATCCTTGCTGCATCTACTGTTTTAATTGGGTCATCGGAGTTTTGAGCATGTACGTGTTCAAGACTCCAACTATTTCCTTTTTCAGACATTATTTCACGATAACGGTCAAAAGGGAAACGGTTATACGGACCACGAGAAATCATTAGACAGGTCAACACATTAAATAAAAGCAATATATTATGTACGGCATAAGGGTTTCTGTCATAGCTCAATTCACTTAGCTCACCTCCGTCTGTAACAATTTTTACAATAGCCTTTTTCAAATAGCCGACAAATTCTTTTTTACCCATTGTAGATGCTTTTATAAAAAGTTCGTCTATTTTCTTGTGATTACGCGAAAGCAGATACCCTACATAATGATAGATAACAGGCTGCGCTGTGGCATCTGACTCACAAAACCATGAATTGATTATGGCAAAAGCATTCTCTATCTGTTTCCAGATTCTTTCTGCATTCTCCGCTTCCAAGCGAATGCGATTCCCCTCTGTCTCTGCCTTTCTTACGTTTATTTGTTTTTCAAACCAAATAAACGTAGTGTAATTCCCCTTATCTGTAAGATTTTCCGCAATTAGGTCAAATAGAAGCTGAATGCGCGAAGAATACTCTTTTTTGTCTTCTCCGACTAAGAAGTTCCATTTATCCGGGCGACGGAGTTCTTTTTCCATTTTACACCACGAAGCCATTATTTCAGCTTTGCGCATTTCTAATTCTCTTCCTTCATATTTACCTTTTAGTTTGCTAAGGATAAGTGCCTTTACAAGTTCAGCATCTGTCAACGGTATCTTCCCATCGTTCAGATTATTGAATACCGCAATATTCTTTTTTCTGTCCGAAGACTCAAGATCATACCAGATTATGTTAACTTCATTTGCCAGAGTGTTAGCCATTAAACGCTTTATCCCTCTTGTAGTTTCTTTCTGTTTTTCAAACCAAGTTTCAATACAACGATAGGCTTCTGACAAGAAATGAAGTTCTGGTGTGTCGTGACTATATTGTTTTGTATTGACCAAATCATTCATAAAAGAAGTGATGTCCTTACGGCTTTCAAAAGATAGGCTAAATACATCTTCTTCGTTTAAATAATTTAAAACAAGCCATAAAGTTGTCAATCGCTGCTGGCCATCTATAACTTCCCAGCTCTTACCATCACTGGATCGTGTTACCACAATAGGTTGCAAACAATATTTTGCTTGCGCATCGGTTCTTGATCCATAGAAGTCGTACACATCATTTAGCAATGCATTTACTTGCATCTCAGACCAACGGTATCCCCGTTGATAGGAAGGTATCAAAAACTCTCTTACCTCTATATGGGAATTATCGATTTTTTCCATACAGAGCGAAGATATTGTGAATTGATCTATTTTACTCATACTTTTAATTATTTATTCCCACTGTATTTTGTAATTAAAATATCTTTGAAGTTCTATTAGTTTTCTCATAATTTGCTCAAAAGATGGTGCTTCTGCGTAAATGAAACTTGTCTGCATCTGCCGGTAATCCTCTTGTAACTTTGCCATTATTTGTGCAGGAGGAACAAACTTTATTGTTGATGGCATATGTGTGGTATAATCAAGGCCACTCCATGCAGTAAAATTTTTACGGTGTGCAACAATATCCTTATATAAAGCCCGGTTGTTCATTGCTTCGTAAGCAAACGGCTTGTCCATCATCTTCACAATATCATACATATGCCGTGTAATACGTTCGATATGCTTACAGCCATTGGGACGGTTAAACTCTTCATGTAAAAGAAAAACCTTTTCCAAGAATGTTCGTCCTGGCACTACAGTAGGGACAGTAAATGTCGGTAATGAAAACTCTTCATCTGGATAGGCATCTTCTATCATAGAACGAATCTTTATCTTTTCAAACGGCTCCATAAGAGATCGGCAACTTATTTCAATCTTGACTCGTTCAGGTATATATTGCATTTTTTTCTGTAACACCGAATTATATTCAACAAACAGTACTACAGGATCAAGGTCGCTGACAGATGTCTCCGGAACTATGACCTTACAGCACTCTGATAGCCCAAACTCTTTTAATCTGTTCTCAACGTCGAGTGCGAAAGTGCCATCTATGAATTTTTTGGAGTCTTTTCGTAATTTAGTCCGTTGACTTTTAGTCTCAATATTTGTGAAGCCGAGATATTGGGGATCTATTGCAAGGTCAATATCTTCTGAGAACCGTTCTATTAATCCCCAACCTTTGCTAAGGCTTGTCCCTCCTTTGAAAACAAAAGCTACAGCATACGGCAAAGAAAATATGGCGCGTAACACCATACTGACCCAATAGTCCTTTTCTACGGCATTGTCCACAATCCTTTTATCTTCGGCTACATTAGCCAAAATGGTAAGTTGTTCTTCTTTTATGAGTTTCGTAAAATTCATAATGCAAGTCTTTGTTTAATCCATTGCGGAGCAATACTGTAATCGTATTTGATTTCATCAGGACTGCCATATTTTTCAATGGCTTGTTTTATGATTGCGACCTGTTCATCTGTCACGTTATCTTTCCCTAGTTCTTTCATGGCAGCGACTATAAGTGGAAACAAGTCCGTCTTATAGGCAAAATTGCGGGGTACGCTGCGCTTGAATATGATTTTACGGTTCCCGATAGTAAGTTCTCTTGCTGTGGCATCTGTCAAATAGACTGCATTCATCGTAACCTGTGTGGAAAGTCCCAATTTGTTCAATGCAGTCAATCCACTAGGTATAATACGAGCCTTATCTTTTTCTGCTATAACGTATGCTATATCTTCTATAGTTGGGCGAAGCACACCGAACTTATTCCGTAATGGATATAAATATAGACCTTGAGAGAGACGAATGAGCACTCCCTCTTTCTCTAATCGGGAAAGTGCACGAGTAACTAGCCCGTCATTATTCAGATAGGCAAAATCACTCACCATATAAAGCTTATTAGGTCCGTTCTTATCAATGATACTACGTATCTCTTTTGTTAGTATCGTCTTCATATACACTATGATTAATGGCGCAAAGTTACACTTTTCTTCTTAATATAACGACAAAATGTCCGAAATTCTTAAATAAAATCGGACATTACGAGATGCGCCAGCAATGTACTCAACAGAGTCTATTGATTAGGATTTAAAATATGGTTATTAGAAATTACAATCAATCGTTTACAACAGCGAGTAAGTGCAACATATAAGTGCCTTTTGTCATTGAAACGATGCGCATTTAAAACAACAACCGTATCAAACTCAAGGCCTTTAGTAAGCAATGTCGTGCCAATTACTTTGCCTTGAATTTTACGGCCTTTTCTCCTCAATATATTGCGATTGCGCTCTATTGATTCTGCTGCAGAAACGCCAAGACGATCTGCATCTCGGAGGGCTTTGCATATATCATGTAAAAAATCCTTTCGATACACTTTCATATCAGGAATATTTTCAATGGCCTCAATTAGAGAGGCAATGTTAGTATATGATTTCTTTTCCTTCAAGTCTGCAATAATGGTTTCCAAAGAATCTCGGATCAATTGGTCTGCAACTAGTCTTTTGCTTTTTAATTGACCTGTATTTTTGAACCAAACATTTATTTTTGTTTTTGACCCAATTGTGTGCATTAAATTAACTATACTTTTAATTAGAGAACATCCATTTAATTTGTCAAACGATATACAACTTGAATAAAAAATGTTATCATCTATCGACTCTATCATTTTTAACTGGGGGAACTGTTGAATGAACTTTTTCCGAGGCTCTACAGATTCACTTGTCGGGTGTATCAGCAAAACACTATTATCACGCAAGGCATTATATATTTCATTTTTATATAATGACCGTGAAATAGCATAATCATTTTCTGGAGCAATAACAACTTTGATTTCATGATAGTCGTGTAAATCAAGTGTATTTGTGGATAGAAGTTTACTGCGTATCGACAAAAGATCTTGTCCTAAAGCATTTCTTCCTGCATTATTCCACCTCCACGGTATTTCCAATGATTGACAATTGTCGTTAAACAACTTAAATGATTCCTCGGAAAAATCCACAATATGCTCTCTTCCAAAGTCAAATATGCCTTGCAGTGGGTCGCCTAATATATGTGTATGAAGTATAGTAGATAAAGACATTATCATTTGGTGTTGACCCACTGTACAATCTTGGTATTCATCGACTATAATATGATCATATTTTATAGCCAAATACTTTTTTATGGGTAGTGCTTTCAGTATTTTTGTCGCATGCTCTATGGCAAAATGAAATAAGGAGCCTGCATCAGACAATGACGGTATCTCATCTTTATTAAGATGGTAAGCCTTGACCAAATTCTGTGCAAAACCACAAATGGTTTCAAGCTGATATGCAGATGATGGAATATTCTTTAACTGGAATTTTTCTTTTAACGAAGCAATACCTGCATGTGTATGTGTCAAAACTAACACTCGCTTCTCCCCTCTATATGAAGCAATGCATTCTGCTATGGTATATGTTTTACCAAAGCCTGCTGGGGCAATAACCATACTCTTATTTGCCGAAAGGAATGCGTCTATATCCATATACTACTTATCAATCCAAGATGAAATCATATCTATAATACTTTTAAGTCGACTATCATTTGCAAGTTCGGAATAATGAGTCAAAATACATTTTCCCATAAGTTCACCATAATCTTGTCTTTTATACCATTCCTTACTTTTTGCTGCAAGACCAAGAGCTAATCTTAGTTCGAAACTTTCGTTTTCATACCAGTCTTTTGTTCGCACCATTTTATTCTGCAAAAAAGCATTTGTGCTATCAAAGATTATTGTCTCGGCTTCTTCAGCGGTCTTATATCCATCTTCTTCTATTTTATTAATTACAATCTGCATAAGTTCTTTGACAGCATTCCACGGTGCATCTTTAAAGACCTGCTGTTCAATAGAATTATTTTCATTACAATCAATTACTTCTATTCCTATTTGCTTGAATTGTTGTTTGCGGTCGTTTATATCTTTACAATCAGAGTCGCATAACAATGCTGTTGGATACAATAGACTATTAAAACCTGTTACATACCCAGTCATTCCATTTCCTGTTCCATCTGCAAATCTTATTCCTTTACAAGCCGCAGACTCTTTATCTGAATCTATTCGAAACTGATTAATTGCACGACAAAAGCCAATTTCTGTTGCGCCTTCACACACTATAATTTTTTTTGCAAAAAAAGCCTCTGGATTCTTTCTAATACAACCTTGCATTTCTTCATTAACATGTTGTAAATGTGATGCCCCTTTTCTTAAAACATAAAGTGCGGTACAAGGAATTTCAACGATAACATTACTAGAATGAGTTGTAATGATTATTTGCTTATCTGTATATTTCGAAAGCCTATTAACAAGGTGCTGAACTCTATCTGGTTCCAGTCCTTGCTCGATCTCGTCAATTAAGATAACACCTGAAGGATGAGTTAAAGCTAATTGAATAGCAAGGGATAAAAGCCGTTTAGACCCTTTCCCTTTTAAACGGAACGGTATTCCATCTTCGTGAATGCTGACCTTGTTCTCGCTAATTGCTATATCTTTATGGTCAAGCATAGCTTTCATTTCATTTAAAGTTATCCCTAACTCACTGGCTACACTTTTGATTTTGTTTATCACATCTTCGAATTTGTTGCCGATATTTGCATCAAATGCATTTTTGGCTTCTCGAACTACATCTAAAACACGATTTTCATCTTCAGCTATATGATTACCATTCAACTGTAGATAGAGACTATAAAGCGGATTCCCTTTGTTTAGAGAAAAATGACGATCTGTATATTCCGACACGGAGAAAACATTTAGTTTTCCTCTATCTGTCGCCTTTATTATAGAGGATTCCACACCATTATAGGAAACCACTTCCCAGGAAGGTTCCAAATCTTTCCTAATAGTAAGCCGTACTGTAAGAGCAGGCATGGCATTATGCGCTTCCTCAGACTCCATATCATCAATTAATTGGTTGTCTTCCGCTATCCCTCGAAGGTGGTCGTTGTACTTTAATATCAATTCATCTGGAATATCAGAAACTACTCCCTCTATCACAATAGGTGATGTAGTATCACACATATAAAAATCGCTATCATTCAAGCGTATACTCCAAGAGGGGGCAAAGACATATGCAATAGCATCTAAAATGGTAGATTTGCAAGAATCCCCACGACCAATTATACAAGTAATGCCATCTAAGAATGGCTGTTCGAAAATTTTTATCCCTCTAAAATGGCTAATTTTTAAGAATCTCAACTTTGCCATATCGCACTTACTATATAAAACTATTTGATTTTGCTATTTGGTTCTCAGTAATTCATCCACAGACACATCTAAAACCTTTGCCATTTGAATTAGCACCTCTACATTGGGCTGTGTTGTGTTCGTAACCCATTTAGAAATTATAGCCGGATCTTTGTCCAATTGTTCCGAAAGCCATTTATTGCTTTTGTTTTTCTCTGCGAGAACGACTTTGATACGATTCAGTAATTTGCGCTCCATATTATATCTCCATTACATGGTTACAAAGATACACAGATTCAGAGAATATAATTGACTAGGAGAGTTAAATATTGCAACTCACAACAAAAAAGTGAGTAAAACATCAATTATAACTACATATGCTTTCTTTATTGGCAGTTTTGTGCCAGGCCTATTTGGTAAACCAATTACTTTTTGTGGGAACTTTACGGTATCAAACTACAAAGAGTATTGAATGTATAATTTGATAATCAGAAAGATATAGAATATTATTCAGTTCAAGCGTGGATCTGCAAGAACATGTAGATGTTGGATTGAGCCGTAGTACTGATGGCGGGAGAACATGGGAGAAAATGAGATTGCCGCTTTCTTTCGGAGAGACCGGAGGCTTGCCGGCTGCCCAAAATGGGGTAGGAGACCCTTCTATCTTGGTCGATACAAAGACAAATACAGTGTGGATTGTCGCGGCGTGGACACACGGTATGGGGAATCAACGGGCATGGTGGAGTTCACAGCCGGGAATGGAAAAGAGCTATACGGCTCAACTCGTGATGACGAAGAGTACCGATGACGGCAAAACTTGGTCGAAGCCGATTAATATAACCGGGCAGGTGAAAGATCCTTCTTGGTATTTCCTACTTCAAGGGCCGGGGCGAGGTATTACCATGCAGGACGGCACATTGGTATTTCCCATTCAGTTCATAGATTCGACTCGTATTCCGAATGCTGGTATTATGTATAGTAAGGACCGGGGTAAAACTTGGAATATACATAATCTGGCACGGACAAATACGACAGAGGCTCAGGTCGTGGAGATAGAGCCGGGGGTGTTGATGTTGAATATGCGGGATAACCGGGGAGGAAACCGAGCCGTAGCCATAACCGAGGATTTGGGAAAAACATGGACCGAGCATGAGTCGTCCCGAAAAGCTTTGCAAGAACCTGTGTGTATGGCGAGTCTGATTCATGTTCGTGCCGAAGATAATGTATTGGGTAGGGATATCCTTCTTTTCTCGAATCCCAACACGAAGAAGGGGCGCAACCATATTACGATTAAAGCCAGTTTAGATAAAGGCCTGACGTGGTTGCCAGAAAATCAAGTGATGTTGGACGAAGATGAGGGGTGGGGGTATACTTGTCTGACCATGATCGATCGTGAGACAGTGGGTATTTTATATGAGAGTAGCGTGGCTCACATGACTTTCCAAGCTATTAAGTTGAAAGACTTAATTCGGGAGTAACAATTCTCCATTTTGTTAAAAGTGCTAAATTTAAACATTCCGCAGAAAGTGTGGTTAAACCTTTGGACAAAAACAGAGTCTTATAAACAGATTCGCGAATAAATAAATTGAAGAAAACTTTTTAATGAAAGGAGAAAATTTATGAAAAAGGCAATAGTATCGTTCGCTCTTGTTCTCGTTTTATCGATGAGTTCATTTGCCGGTAATAAAGAAAAGAACGAACGGAGAGAGAAATGTGAATTCCCTTGTGAACAAATGGTGAAAGATTTGAATCTTAGCGAAAAACAGCTTTCTCAATTAAAAGAAGCCGATAAGACGTTCGATACGGAAGTAAAAGCGATTCGAGAGAAAAAGAGGGAATTTGAGAAATCGAATCGAGAATCGATGAAAGCAGCTAAGGTTCGTCGGGATTCCACATTTAAATCTATTCTAACCAAAGATCAGTATATTCAGTATTTGGAACAGAAAGTGGCACGATTGGAAAGACGAGCAGACCGCGATTCTTGGCGTGAAAGATTTAGGGCTCCATTTATGGTGAAAGATATGAAGCAGGGGCGTCTTAATCCCTTGCCGTGGAGTGAAAAGAATGTAGAAAAATAAAGAACAGTGAATAAATAGGTTTTCGGTAGGAAAGAAAGGCTGCTATGCATTGCATAGCAGCCTTTGCTTTTTATCTCGTTTCAGTTACGAAATACGATTTGGTCATTTTCGGTATCGACTATGATAGGCTTCGATCGGTCTACTTTCTGGGCCAGCAGATCTTTCGACAACTGGTTCAAGATAAGCCGGTGTATCACTCGTTTTACCGGACGTGCTCCAAACTCAGGGTCGTAGCCTTCGGCTGCAATCAAGCCCAGAGCTTTGGGTGTAATTTCGAGTGTGACACCGTTTTTCTCCAACATCTTTTTGATGTTGTCGATTTGTAACGACACAATCTCTTCGATTTCTTTCTCGCTCAACGGGGTGAACATAATCGTTTCGTCTATACGGTTGAGAAATTCGGGACGTATGGTTTGTTTCAACATATTCAAGACCGCTTCTTTTGTTTTTTCGATGACTTCGGTTTTGTTGGCAGGAGTCATCTTTTCAAAATTTTCGCGTATCAAGGCGGAACCCATATTCGAAGTCATGATGATAATGGTGTTTTTGAAATTAACCAATCGGCCTTTGTTATCGGTCAATCGTCCGTCATCGAGTACCTGCAACAGAATGTTGAAGATGTCGGGGTGAGCCTTTTCTATTTCGTCGAACAAAACCACCGAATAAGGTTTACGCCTGATCGCTTCGGTCAGTTGACCGCCTTCATCGTATCCAACATATCCCGGAGGGGAACCGATGAGACGAGTGGCACTGAATTTCTCTTGATATTCACTCATGTCGATACGAGTCATCATGTTCTCGTCGTCAAACAGATATTCGGCAAGAGCTTTCGCTAACTCGGTTTTACCCACACCGGTCGTACCGAGGAAGATGAACGACCCGATAGGCCTACGAGGATCATTCAATCCGGCACGACTCCGACGAACAGCATCGGCAATGGCAGTGATGGCCTCGTTTTGACCTACAACTCGTTTGTGCAGTTCCTCTTCGAGGTGGAGCAGTTTGTCTTTTTCGCTTTGCATCATTTTGTTTACCGGAATGCCCGTCCAGCGAGATACGACATCGGCGATGTCCTCGGCATCGACTTCTTCCTTAATCATAGCTTTGTCGCCTTGCAACTCGTGTAGCTTTTGTTGCGTGGCATGGATTTCGTCTTCTTTTTGTTTGATCTTGGCATACCGTATTTCGGCTACTTTACCATAATCGCCCTCTCGTTCGGCTTTATCGGCTTCGAAACGTAAGTTCTCGATGTCGATTTTGTTTTGCTGTATGCGGTTAACCAGTTCTTTTTCCGATTGCCATTTGGCTCTGAATTTAGTTTCCTCTTCTTTCAGGTCGGCAATTTCTTTGGCTAACTGTTGCAGCTTTTCGGTATCGTTTTCACGTTTGATAGCTTCGCGTTCGATTTCCAATTGTTTGATTCGTCGGGATATTTCGTCCAAAGCCTCTGGAACCGAATCTACTTCTATGCGCAGTTTTGCTGCCGCTTCGTCCATCAAGTCTATGGCTTTATCGGGTAGGAATCGGTCTGTTATATATCGTTCGGATAATTGTACGGCTGCTATGATAGCATCGTCTTTAATCCTCACTTTATGGTGATTTTCATACCGCTCTTTCAGACCTCTCAAAATCGAGATAGAGCTCATTTCGTCGGGTTCGTCGACCATGACGATTTGGAACCTACGTTCGAGAGCTTTGTCCTTTTCAAAATATTTTTGATATTCGTCGAGCGTGGTAGCGCCGATAGATCTCAATTCTCCTCTTGCCAAAGCCGGTTTCAGAATATTGGCAGCATCCATTGCTCCATCGCCTTTACCGGCTCCTACCAACGTGTGTATCTCGTCGATAAAGAGGATAATTTCTCCCTCGCTTTGAATGACTTCGTTGACTACTGATTTCAACCTTTCTTCAAATTCTCCTTTGTATTTGGCTCCGGCAACCAAAGCTCCCATGTCGAGAGAAAAGATTTGTTTGCTTTTTAGGTTCTCGGGAACGTCTCCGCGTACGATACGATGCGCTAGTCCTTCGGCTATGGCTGTTTTACCTGTACCCGGTTCACCTATCAAGATAGGATTGTTTTTGGTTCGGCGACTCAGAATTTGTAATACTCGTCTGATTTCTTCGTCTCGTCCGATAACAGGGTCGAGTTTCCCGTTACGGGCACGTTCGTTCAAATTGATTGCATATTTGCTCAATGCATTGTAGGTGTCTTCGGCCGAAGCTGCGGTTACTTTCTTCCCTTTTCGTAATTCGTCGATAGCTGCGCCCAGTTCTTTTTCGATTATACCTGCATCTTTCATGAATGCAGAGGCCGGACTTTTCACGAGGAATAATCCCATGAGCATGGCTTCCAATGCCACGAACTGGTCTCCGAGTTTATTGGAATAGTCGATTGCTTTTTGTAGAGCATCGTTAGCTTCCCGACTCAGATAAGGCTCACCTCCGTTCACTTTCGGAAGCGATTCTATTTCTCTGTCGACTTGGTTGTTTAGCAACCCTGCGTTGACTCCCAATTTTTGAAAAAGGTATGAGGTGAGGCTTTCGCCTACTTGCAAGATACCTTTTAGAAGGTGTACCGGTTCTATGGATTGTTCGTTGTGATTACGAACAATCTCCACAGCCTTTTGGATAGCCTCCTGCGATTTGATTGTGAAATTGTCGAAATTCATATATTTATTCTCCTTTCTATTTTATCTTTTTTTGTTTTTACATTGGGATATAGTCAAAAGAAATGCCAGCCGTGTTTTAATGAAATATTGTCTGAAAATCAATTTGTTAATATGACATAATGTCTATATTTCCGATACGTTGGAAAGGTTCGGATCTATAAGAAGTTCATTTATAATTCTTTTTGTTTCTGACAAAATGACTTGTTTAATTTTTACAACACGGATGCAGCATAGAAAGTTCGAAGGAACAGAGGCTATCGGGTCTCGTTTATTTTCGGTGAAGATGCTGCGGAGATGGTATCGATAGCCGTTTGGGGACGCTCTTTTCCAAAGAGCGGTGCTGTAAATTTCGGCTTAGAAGGTTCGACGATGGTATCGTTTTTCAGTAAGGTGGATATCTGAACGGGATTGGCAATCGTACTTACCGGGACATTACGTTTCCATTCGATGCTTCGTTTTATTGAATCAGTTTCATGTTTGGTGAGCGGGCGGGTAGTGTTCCCGAAAAGGGTCATTAAAACCATTTTGGTGCGTAGGGCTCTTTTCTTGCGTTGCCAGTTACGGTATATTTCGACAGGGTCGAGGAGTCCCACATAAGAGACGCCCATACCGAAGGGCATGGTGTTGGGTGCACTCATCGACCAGCTGTTGACAGGAGCGGGTTTGTCATTGGAGAGAGGCCGTAACAAGTTACGTAATACAAACATATCGACCATTCGCGCGATTGTTTCGTCGTGAAGGCTGGCTATACTGTCTTTCACTGCATGCAGTAAAATCACGTTTAACATGAATTCCGATGGATTTTCGGGAAACATGGTTGAGGGACGCATGATGTTTAAAGATGCAGATTCGAGGTGCTCGTTCAGCTTTTTCTGCATGAACCGATCGTTGGGTGTAGAAGAGGGTAGCTGTTCGGTACGGGGCCACGACAATTCACCTCCTTTTATTTCCAATTCCGACCCATTGCCCGGCCGCATGGGAGGAGGCGTGGAAGATTGGGCATATGCGGTGTGGCAGAAAAAAGACAGCCCGCATGTCCAACATAAAAAAACTATTATCGTTCGAGGCGTCAGCATAACAGCTGCAAATATATCTTCTATTTGATAAACTACTCGATGTTTAAAAAGAAATTAACCGATATAATATTATATAAACGTATTTGTAAATACTCCGTAGGATAAAGATATCGAAGTAATTCTTTTTAATGTTTTTTATGTTTATCGGTGTGTCTTGTCGTTTTTAGTGAAAATCAAGTTTATTTGATTTTGTCCATCATTTGCTTCTGACAGCAGTTCGCATTTTTTTGACGACAGTCCAAGACAGGCATGACCCAACAGAGCTAAAATAAATTTTGTTCTATATTCGCCTTGCATTATCTTTGTTCCCGAATAAAGTAAAGAAACTGTTTTGAGTTTTTTCGAGCAAATGTTGTCAATCAGTTTTTCTGTTTTTTCATTTGTGTTATTTTTTCGAGTAAAAAGGACGGACAATGGATTTTGAACTGGTACATACCGATGAGTGTACCCATGCTAGGGCCGGAGTGATAACGACCGATCATGGGAAGATACAGACCCCTATATTTATGCCTGTGGGAACGGTGGCCTCGGTCAAGGCCGTGCATCAGCGCGAGTTGAGGGACGATATTAAGGCACAAATAATCTTGGGGAATACCTATCATCTGTATTTACGTCCGGGATTGGATATATTACGTCAGGCCGGTGGACTGCACCGGTTTAACGGTTGGGAACGTCCTATTCTTACCGATAGCGGGGGGTTTCAGGTTTTTTCTTTGTCCGACCGTCGGAAACTGACAGAAGAGGGGGCTCACTTTCGTTCGCATATTGATGGCTCGAAACATCTTTTTACTCCCGAAAATGTGGTAGATACCCAACGTATTATCGGAGCGGATATTATGATGGCGCTCGACGAGTGTACTCCGGGCGATGCCGATTACGACTATGCCAAGAAATCATTGGCCTTGACACGCCGTTGGCTCGACCGGGGGTGGAAACACTTTTGCGAAACGGAGGGTTTGTATGGTTATAAGCAAACTTTTTTCCCGATTGTACAAGGCTGTGTCTATCCCGATTTGCGTATAGAGGCCGCGAAGCATGTCGCCGATTTGGGAGCTGACGGTAATGCCATCGGCGGATTGGCGGTGGGTGAACCTACGGAAAAAATGTATGAGATGATAGAGGTTGTCAACGAGGTCTTGCCTCAGGATAAACCACGTTATCTAATGGGGGTGGGGACACCGGCCAATATATTGGAAGGTATAGAGCGAGGTGTCGATATGTTCGACTGTGTGATGCCTACTCGCAATGGGCGCAATGGTATGCTGTTTACCCGTAACGGTATCATGAATATGCGGAATAAAAAGTGGGCCGATGATTTTTCTCCTCTCGACCCGGAGGGAACTTCTTATGTCGATACATGTTACAGTAAAGCCTATTTGCGCCATTTATTCATTAGTGAAGAAATACTGGCCATGCAGATAGCCTCGATACATAATCTGGCATTTTATGTATGGCTTACTCAGGAGGCACGTCGTCAAATTTTAGCCGGTACATTTAAGTCGTGGAAAGACGAGATGATATGCCGGGTGACTACACGATTGTAAAGAGGGACGAGATGAAGATATTGAAAAAAATAGATATCTATATTATCAAGAAGTTCTTGGGAACTTACTTTTTCGCGATAGCTTTGATTCTCGCTATTACGGTCATGTTCGATATTAACGAGAAATTGGATTCATTTTTGAAAGCGCCTTTGTCGGCGACGATATTCGACTATTTTTTCAATTTTCTTCCCTATTTTGCCAATCTGTTTAGTCCTCTGTTTACTTTTATCGCTGTTATATTTTTTACCTCCAAGCTGGCCGACAACTCCGAGGTTATAGCCATGTTGTCGAGCGGTATCAGTTTCAAGCGATTGTTTGTGCCTTATATGGTTTCGGCAGCCATTATCGCTGCATTGAATCTCTATTTGAGTTGCTATGTAATACCACCGGCCAATGTGACTCGTATCGAGTATATGAATACGTATGTCAAAAATAAGCGGGTAGATTATGCCAGTAATATTCAGTTGCAGGTAGAGCCGGGGGTAATAGCCTATATATCGCGCTATGACAACAGTAACAAAACTGGCTATCGTTTTTCTTTGGAGAAGTTCGACAAGAAAGTTCTTCAATCCCGATTGACTGCTCAAACCATTCATTACGATTCGGCTTATCACTGGCGGGTTAACAATTATGTGATTCGTAATTTCAACGGTATGCGGGAGGAATTGATAAAAGGGTCGACGCTCGATACGATTGTACCCATAGAACCTTCGGATTTCTTGATTTCGCAGAATGATAGCGAAGTGATGACTACTCCCGAACTACGGCGTTATATTATCCGTCAAAAAGAGAGAGGGGTCGCCAATATAAAAAATTTTGAGATAGAATATGAGCGGCGTTTCGCTATGGCTGCCGCGGCATTTATCTTGACAGCTATCGGTATGTCTTTGTCTTCCCGGAAGGTAAAAGGGGGTATGGGTATCAATATCGGTATAGGTTTGCTGTTAAGTTTCTCATATATATTATTCTCGACTGTGACCTCTACCTTTGCGGTATCGGGGGCTACTTCACCTATGTTGGCGATGTGGATACCCAATATCATCTATACGGTAATAGCGATCGTGCTATATAAGAAGGCTCCTAAGTAACCTCGCTTTCGAGCGTATTAGTAAAGAAAGGCAGTTTAAATTTTTTATTATAAAAATTAATCCTTATCTTTACTAAATTATTTTTTAATTTTCAGATATAATAATGATTCAAGAAGATTTTGAGCAGCATGTGGTAAAACTGCAAAATGCTCTGTTAGGCTTTGCCAAAAGTCTGACTCATAATGAAGACGAGGCGAAAGACCTATTGCAAGAAACATCGCTTAAAGCGTTGAGCAATAAAGCGATGTATGATGATTCCGGAAGTATTAAAAGTTGGTTATATACTATTATGCGTAATCTTTTCTTGAATTGTCGTCGCCATTCGTCTCGGCAAGAATCTCTTCCTACCGATTTTGAGATACCGGATACCGATGATATGCAAGGTGGAATAGAAGGTGAAGATTCTTTTTCTACAATCGATGTTCAACGTATTATGGATTTGTTGTCTATTGATAATCGTATCCTTTTTGGTTTATACTTGCAAGGATATCGTTATGACGAAATAGCCGACCGTTTACAAATGCCTTTGGGGACGGTGAAGGTGAGAATATATCGAATTAAGCAAGAATTGAGAACATATAAGAAGCAGTTGGTATAACTTATCGCTTGTTGATAATAAGATAAAAAGCCCCGGATTCTCACGAGCCCGGGGCTTTTTTCGTTTATTTAAATCAGGAAGTCAAAAGAGTCTATTGAATATTGGCCCCGCCTCCCATACCGCCGGCCCCACCACTGCTTTCGCTTTTTACATCGTCGTTGGTGATACTGCGTCGAGCTTTCTTGACCGATTCTTTCATTTGCCCGAAACGATAGGTGACTCCTAAGCGTACGTATTGACAAGGATCGTAGTTGTAGTTATCGATACGATATGCATCGTTTTTAATGTGCATGGTAAATTTGCGTTCTTTTGAAAAGGGATCGCTTACCGAAAGGTTCAGTTGAAGTTTCTTTTCAAAAAATGATTGGCTGACACTGAACCCGCAAAATGCCATTGGTGCAGTTGTTCCTACCAACATGCGAAATCCGGAGTAATAGCCGACGTTGGCACTTATTGCACCGTCTTTCCATGCGTTCCAACGTGCGCCGAGGTATCCGTTGTAATTCCAACCTTTGTTTGAATATCCTGCCGATTTGGAGCTATAATCTCCATATCCCCCGGAGAGGTTGGTGTAGAGGCTGAGGGTAGGAATGATATTTCCCGAAAAAAATACGTTCAAGTTACATTCTCTGGCTTTTCCGATATTGTCGTAAGTTACGTTGGCCACACCGTCTTCGTCCATGAAGATAGTCTGCTCTATCCCATTGTTTTGTATGCGTCCATTCAGTTCGGTGGCTAAGTTTAGTCCTTTTGCCGTAAACAATGTGTATCCTAAGGAGAATGTATGTGATATTTCCGATTCCAAATTAGGGTTACCATATACCAGTTGCATGGGGGTCGAACTGTCTTTGAACGGATTTAGCTGCCAAATTCCGGGCCTACTAAGCCTTTGAGTATAGGATAATTTGAATGTTTGCATATCTCGGGGTTGCCACGATAGGGTGACGTAAGGTACAATGTTGAAAAAATTGTTATCGAACTTTGTTTTTTGGGGTGTTTCCGTGATGTCGTAATTTGTAGTGCGGCCATCGTTCCAAGTCGATTCTAATCGGGCTCCTACTTTTCCGCTCCATTTCTTAACTTTTAGTACATATCCGGCATAGACGCCTAAGATATGTTGTGTATAGTCGAGATCGTTGACCGGGAGCGGTGTTTGTTTCCAATCTTCGGTTGTTTCGTCCCAAATGCTTTTGTCTCTATCTCCATCGCTTACGTTACAGCGCATGATGTATTTTACCCCGCCCTCGATTTGATGCATATCGGTCAAGGGGTCGAAATAGTCTATCTGTATGGTTTGTTCGGTTCCGTGAGCTTTGTTTTTACTTTTTTCGATGTAGTTTTCTGAATGAAGAATTCCCTGATTTTCGGTCGTGTAGTCCGAGTTGTTGGGATTGTACTCGAATTGATACGAGGCTGTTAGCGTGCGGTCTTTTTTTGCGAAAGAGCGTTGGTAGTCGAGAGTACCCGATACAGAACCGTAGTCGCTGCTGGAACTTCCTAACGAGCGATATTGACTGCTGGGAGCATTGGAGCGATTGAAATAAGTTTGATTCAAGTCATTTGTCGATTTGTTGTTTCCCAACCAGCCCCATGCCGAGAAACTGATGAGGTTAAGCGTGTCTATTTCATAACTGGCTTCGATGGACATGTTATGTCCGGCTCCCCGATATTTGGAAGAACCATATACTTCGGAGCGGTAAAATTCATCGTTGGCAAACGTCTCCATAAAAGCTTTCGAGTGACCTCCGTCGCCGTTGGTATAACGGCTTCCGGAGTATCTGCCGGAGAAAGCGAATTTCCCGATTTGGGAAGAGAGATAGACGTTTCCCCCGAAGCCTCCATAGGTGTCGGCATTTGCACCTACACTACCTACGATACCGTTGGTTTCCCGGCGGGAAACTGTGATGATGTTGATGATACCGCCTACACCTTCGGCCTCGTATTTGGAAGAGGGATTTGTGATAACTTCGATATTTTTAATCGTATTGGCCGGCATACTTTTGAGAACTTCTTTGACATTGTCTCCCGACATTACTGCCGAACTTTTCCCATTGACCAATACTTTATAGTTACTTTGTCCGTTCAACCGTATATTTTCTTCGGCATCGACTGTAATCATGGGAACCTTCCTCAGCATATCCAGTGCATTGTTGCTGGCGGCGTCTGGATCGGCTTCCATATCGTAAGTGATTTTATCGATGTCGCTTTTTATTAAAGGTTTTTGAGCGACGACTGTTACCTCGGATAACTCTGAACTTTCTGTAAGTTTTATGGTTCCTAAATCTTTATTTTTTTCATTTTCCGAAAGTGATATATCGACATATTTTGTTCCGTAGCCAACCGATGAGACGACCAGACGGTAATTTTGACCCGTCGAAGCTGTGATCATAAACTTCCCTAGTGCGTCCGAAGCGATTCGGCTCAATACTTTTCCTTCGTTGTTCTCTATCCCTATGGTGACAAACGGAATAGCTTCTCCGCTAATCGAATCGGTAACAACCCCGTTTATTTTACAAGCGGTAGGGGCTGCTTGTGCCGCAGTACATAATGAGAATATAAATCCCAATAATATACCTAATTTGAAAACTCTTTTCATTTTTTACCTGATAAAATGTATTGTAGTTTAGTGAAATGATTTGTATTATTCGTCGGTTTTGACATTGATTTTCATTTTGAACGTTCCATGAGTTTCTGCACTGTCGTTATTCGTTTCGGAACCTATGGTTATATTATATTCATTGGACCATGTGTTAACACCGATATTATTGTTGACGAGAGAGAAATCTCTGTATTTTTCTGGAAAAATGGCTGTGCCTATGTTGTTCTCGGTTATTTCCATCGGACGGTTTGTGCAGCTCAATGCAATCAGTCCACCGATGTTGTTTTGAAGGAGGCGGATAGGAGCGGTATTTATGCTGTCTTGGAATATTAAGGTCCCTAAGTTTGATGAGACGATATCTGTTTCGCCTGAGGAATTGAGACTGATCTTACTGAGATTGGCATTTGCGATCTTGAATTTTATGTTCGGATTTTTGTTTTCGATAATTAGATTTACTTCTTCCTCATAAATGATATTGTAACTACTATGGACGTTTCCCGATATACGAATCGTATCTTCGTCGTATCTGTGATTGTCGATAAGAGTCGACTCAGAATCGGCATCGGTCGTAATATTGATTGTAGTGCCGATACTGTCGCTCCCGAAATATTCTTCGGTAATGATATATCGGGTAGGGGTATTCGGATCCGATTTATTCCATAGGGTCTGTATGCCTTTAAGCTTTGATTCGGGAGATAGCTTATTGACCGTTTTTACGATTACGATAGGAGTGATTATTAGCAAGACGAGGAAAATAATCAGTATAATAGTAGAGCGTTTCATAATTGTGCGTTTGATGTTTTGGAATTTAATTTATCGATAAATTGTTTATACATGAGATCGATTTCTTCCATAGAAATGTTGAGTGTATATATCTGTATGAAGAAACGTTGTAATTCGTTTTTAAGGAACTCGTTACGGCGGTAGCTCTTTATTTTTATTTTGGCATCGGGCGAAACGAAGAACCCTATGCCTCGTTTGTTGAAGATGATGCCCTGGGTCTGCAAGAATTCATAAGAGCGCATGACCGTGTTGGCATTCACTTCCACGAGTGCGGCATATTCGCGTACCGAAGGTATGCGGCTCCCGATGGCATAGTGCCCTAACAGAATCTCGTCGCTGATTCGTTCGGCTATTTGTAAGTAGATGGTTTGGTTCTCTTTGAATTGCATGGCTATCGTTTGGTTTCATTTATTTCCAATTCTTTCAGTCTCAAATATCCGATGTATCCTAAAATAATTGTCTCGGCGATTTGGACGGTATTTATAAGCCAAAAGAAATTTGAGCTGTTATCGAAAAATTTTCCTATAAAAAGGTAGGAAACGGCTGAGCCGATTTCTTCATTTGTCAGAAATAAGGAGCAAGAAAATGAAAATACAATAGAAAAAAGAAAAAGAGCCGATACCGTTTTCAAGAAGCTGTTCTTCTGCCACAATGTGGCGCCGAGTGTGAATGTCGCGATTGTGCTAAGTACGGAGGTAACAAAGAATATCGTGGTAAACCCACTGTTTTTCCACATCGAGAAGCAACCCTGCAAAGGTGTTCCCGGATTGAATATTTCGCCTCTTATGGTAGAAGATATTAGCTCCGATGCATATTGGGCTACGACAATGGCTGCGAAAAATAGTAAAGGATATAGGACAATGGTCGACAATAGATGTGCGATATATTTTTCGGCTATCGATACCGGAACGGTAAGATAGACTACTCGTTTAGAACGTATCCCTATTTGGTCGGCGAGACTTGAACTGCTTTTGGCGATATAGATGAAAAATCCGAGCCAAATAAGCATTTGTGCACCGCTTGATGTAATGAACGGCTGGCCGTCCGTATGGAAAATAAACATCAATAATGTATAAATGCCGGTCAAGGATATAAATTGCAGGGAGAGTCCTCTTTTCCATTCATATACTTGTTTGGTGCAATATTTCCAAAAACGTTTGGGCTGGAATATATGGGCCGTCACAGACCATCTGAAATAGCCTAAACTGAATTTCCCGATTCGTACGGGATCGATGATATCGGTTTCTTTCATGTTCGTATTATTTTGCGGAGGAATTGAATATATTATGAATTACTTCGGGGTCACCTATTGTACAGTTGAAGAGCATTTCAATATCGATTAGCGACTCTTCATCGGTTTCATTGGGCAATATAGCACTATATCCCGCGATAGTCGATACTTTATAGAATGCACCGGCAATCTCACTTTCGTTGCCTCCTTTAATGAACCGAAGTCGAGAGCTTATCGTGTGGGTATCGGCATCGAGTAGTAGAAGTCCGTTGTCGAGTATGGTGATGTGATCGATCATGTTTTCTAAGTCGCGTACTTGATGGGTAGATATGACTATGCTTTTTTGCTCGTTCATACCCGATGCAATGACTTTACGGAATTGGCTTTTTGAAGGAATGTCCATACCGTTGGTCGGTTCGTCCATGAGTAATAAAGGTGTGTTTGTCGCAAGAGCGAAACTGACCAAATATTTTTTCTTTTGTCCCATAGAAGTTTTGGCTAGATTTTTTGTGTGTTCTAACTCAAAATCGGAAAGATATTGATTGAATTGATCGATGTTGAAGTTGGGATAAAACACACTGTTCCGACGGACATAATCGTCGATCGATATGGAAGGGAGATCGAATTCTTCGGGCACAAGGAAAATTTTCTCTAAGGTTTCGGGTAATCGGCGTTTTACTTCAATCCCATCGAACCGGATAGAACCTTTGTGAGGAAACATCAATCCGCACATCATGTAAAGAAGGGTCGATTTCCCGATCCCGTTCTTCCCTAAGAGCCCGTAAACCGAGCCGGGCTGTATAGTCAGGTTTATCCCATTGAAGATAGGGTTCCCTTTTTTGTGATAACTAAATTCAAGATTTTCAATTTGTAACATGGTGTTTACAATTTGTAGTGTTATACTGTTTATGTGTATTAGTTTAATAGTATACTGCAAATGTAGATAATATTTTTTTTATAGCAACAAAAAAACTTATTTTTTTTTCATCGATTTGCAAAAGACATTTTGGATTTGTACTTTTACCCAATAAAAAAATGAAGCTATGAGTCAGGAAGAAGATTTGTTTGCATACGACGAAGACGATGCTGTTCGATATATATTAAATGTATTGCCGCAAGAGTTGAAGGAAAAATATACCCATGACGATATTATCTATGTTACCGATGTTGTGTATGATTACTACGATCAAAAGGGGTTGTTCGACGAGCAGGCCGGAGAAGAAGTAGAACTTGATGAAGAGGACATTATTGCTTTTGCTTGTAAAAGCGCACATAAAGACGGGGTGAAAATAGAAGACGAGGATATGCCGTTTCTGGTTCGGGGAGAATTGGATTATGAAGAGTCTTTGGGCGTTTTTTGATTAGGGTTCTATGAGAAAAATCGTATTTATATTATTGGCGGTCGTTATATGTTTTTCCCCGGTAGGTGTTTCTTCACAGAATATTTTTCAGAAAGCTGCGAATAAAATATCTTCTTGGTTTTCGGGTGGGGAAAAGGAGCGAGCTTCCGATAAAACGGGACATATAGATATTACGCAGTTGACTCTCGATGAAAATCTTTCTATTCCAGATTTAGGTAAACAGGCTCGTAAGATACGGACTGCCCAATCTAGGGAAATGAAACGTTTGCAAAAAGCTCGGTTGTCCGATTTGAAGTTAATTCGCAATTATGAAGTTCTTAAAGCGACCTTATCGGCTTCGAATCTTTTTTTACCGAACGATACCGTGTTGAGCGATAGGGCCGACATTTATTTGCGACCTTTTTTGGCCGCTTTGCGAGTACCCGATTTCTATCATGTCATGTTGGTGATGCATAGTGACGATACGGGTTCGGAGGCTTATAGTCTTGATTTGACCCGAGCCCGTGCTCATGCTGTTCGCGATTGGTTTACGCGAAATGGAGGAAATACGGATTTTGTCGTTATTTATGAAGCCGGTGCGTTCGATCCGATTGCTTCGAATGAAACTTTGGAAGGACGGGCACGGAATCGTCGCCTCGATATATATTTGATTCCGGGAGAGAAAATGGTAGACATGGCTCGTCGGGGAGAATTGGATAAACGATAGCTCTCGTTGTTTCACAGGAATTTGTTTTTAACTTATCGGCTTTTTCTCTATTTTTGCACGAAAATGTAGAATAGAGGATATAAAAGTTCTTGTGTAATAAATTAACAGCATAAAATAATGGCAAAAGAGTTGAAAGATTTGACCAAGCGTGCCGATAATTATTCTCAGTGGTACAACGACTTGGTTGTGAAAGCCGATTTAGCGGAGCAATCGGCAGTACGGGGGTGCATGGTAATAAAGCCCTATGGATATGCGATTTGGGAAAAAATGCAACGTCAGCTCGACGATATGTTTAAGGCGACAGGACATGTAAATGCTTATTTTCCGTTGTTGATACCCAAGTCGTTTTTGAGCCGGGAAGCCGAGCATGTCGAAGGATTTGCCAAAGAATGCGCCGTGGTTACACACTACCGGTTAAAAAATGCAGCCGACGGTTCGGGCGTGGTCGTAGACCCGTCTGCTAAATTGGAAGAGGAATTGATTATCCGTCCTACTTCTGAAACAATTATTTGGAATACTTATAAGAACTGGATACAATCCTATCGCGATTTACCTATTTTGTGTAATCAGTGGGCAAACGTGTTCCGTTGGGAAATGCGCACCCGCCTGTTTTTGCGCACTGCCGAATTTTTGTGGCAAGAGGGACACACGGCACATGCTACTCGTGAAGAAGCCGAAACCGAAGCTCGTCGAATGCTTGATGTTTATGCCGATTTTGCCGAGAATTTTATGGCTGTACCGGTAGTGAAAGGTGTCAAGTCGGCCAACGAGCGATTTGCAGGTGCTCTCGATACTTATACGATCGAGGCGATGATGCAAGATGGAAAAGCGTTGCAGTCGGGAACTTCTCATTTCTTGGGACAGAACTTTGCTAAGGCATTCGACGTTCAGTTTATCAATAAGAATAATGAACTCGAATACGTATGGGCTACCTCTTGGGGTGTTTCCACTCGTTTGATGGGTGCACTTATCATGACCCATTCCGATGATAACGGGTTGGTATTGCCACCGAAGTTGGCTCCTATACAGGTGGTTATTATTCCTATCTATAAGAATGCCGAGCAGTTGCAAGCTATCGATGCGAAGGCGAACGAAATTGCCGATAAGCTGCGAACTATGGGAATATCCGTAAAATATGACAATGCCGATAACAAGCGTCCGGGATTCAAGTTTGCCGATTATGAGTTAAAGGGAGTACCTGTACGTTTGGTTATGGGTGGCCGTGATCTCGAAAACGGAACTGTCGAGGTGATGCGCCGCGATACGTTGGAGAAGGAGACCATGTCTGTCGAGAATATAGAGCAGGTGGTAAAAACATTGCTCGACGAGATACAAGCTAATATTTTCCAAAAGGCTCTTAAATATCGTCAGGAACATACGATTACAGTTGACAGCTATGATGAGTTTAAAGAGAAAATCGAGGAAGGTGGCTTTATTCTCGCTCACTGGGACGGAACCACCGAAACGGAGGAACGTATTAAGGAAGAGACGAAAGCGACGATTCGCTGTATCCCGTTCGATGGCGATACGACTCCGGGTGTTTGCATGGTTACCGGAAAACCTTCGGCTCGTCGGGTTTTGTTCGCCCGTTCATATTAAGGGTCTTTATTTGGTAAATGTATAGAAAAGTAGACGACTGTTTGAATTTACTCAAACAGTCGTCTACTTTTTAACTTTCGTTGAGTTCTACCACTGGAATCCTATTTTAACTTGGAACTTATTTCTTGTCCATAGTTCATCTTCAAAAGTATTGTTATAATAGTCTTCACCGGTTAATCCTGTGCATTCATGGTGTATGAATCCTATACCCACGCAAAATTTCCATAGTCGTATTCCTATACTGGCATCGCAATAGAATCCGGAGTATTCGTCTATATTGTATGCATAACCGAGGGATAAACTGACGTATGGTTCTATCTTTTTAGCTACTGGATAGTATCCTTTTAAGTTGATGAATAAAGGTATATTGGAGGTCTCACATAGCCAATCTTTATATCTGTCGTGATAAAACCACAGGTCGCCGTATTCTATACCGATTCCCGCTCCGGCAAACAGGTATTTGTTAATACGTATGCCGTGAGTTGTCGTTAAAGAGAGGCAAATATCGTCACCTGCATAACCTAAGTAGATGTCTCCTTGATAGCGGGGATATCCTTTTTCGGGAATTTTCTTTTCAGGAACGAATAATGTTTGAGTAGTAGTCGATTCTCCTTGAATGATTTGAGCCGAAGAAAACAGAGGGAGCCATATCAGACAGAATGAAAGGAAGAGTAATTTTTTCATGATGCAATGTATTATTCTGTGAGGGTGAAAGAATCGTTATTTTTTTATGGCGTCAGTATTTTTACTTTTGTTTCCGTAGTTGATAAAGTCGAGCATCCACAAGTCTTCCCGTGTAGCAGGACGTATTTTGCTATAACGAGCAGGGAATCCTTCGATGTTTACTTCGATATATTGGGCAGTCATACGGGTGTTCATCAAAGCACCGACAATGATGTCTGCGTCATGATGTTTTTGAAAGGCCGACAGTGCTAATGCTCTGGCATTTTGAAGGTCGACAGTACCGTCATGGTCGAATCGGAATGTAGTGTCGCATTTTGTTTGGCTTACTTCTAATTCGGCGATTTGGGGTGCAGTGATAACCTCGGATTGGGGATCGACCATACGTCCCTGAGAAGTTTTTTTCTCTGTGATTATTTTTCTGGTTGTTCCTTGTGCGGAAACATTGAGGACATTTGCGAGTAGGATGGTTCCTACCATCAAGTAAGATGTTTTTTTCATAAGGCTGAATTTAATGTTCGTTGCCCGCCAACTCCGATCGGGCATAATAAAAGAAGAAAACGCAGAGTTGTCCGCCTGTTCTGAACTTTAAATATGGCGAAGCGTTTTCGTCGAGTAATTTTTATCGCCCAGTAGCAACACTACTTGTTGTCATGAAAATGATGATACTGCGATATCGACCTGCAAATTAATAAAATTTAAATGAGAAAAAGATGTGGATTATTTGTAATGTGTTGATTTTTAAATATTATATAAAGAATAGAGCACTTTGGAGTATACCTGTTTTTATAAAAAAAGTGAATGATATGCAAGTTTTTTTATTCATTTCAACAATATTCGTTTTTTGATACTGTTGCACCTTTGGCTTCTTTTTTTCGGATAATATTTACAATGAAGAGATAAAGAAAGACGGTATGAGTGTAGTATTGTAGAGTATATCTTGATACATGGAATAATGAAAAGGAGTGTCGAATTCTTTCTTATTGCCGGTTTGTGCCCATTTTAGTATCACGCCTTCTTTATCGAAGTAGATAGAAATGATATGATTGGACAATATGACAGCTTTTACGCCATCTTTCAATGGTTTATGTTCAGCATCAAACCAAGTGACATTGAAGATGTTCACAAGCCCGGTAGGTTTTAAAATTGCTTTGATCATACCGGTTTCCCATTGATCTTGGAATCTTTGTGCTCCATTGACGTAAAGGAGCAGAATATGCTGTTGAGTAGAAATTGCAGCGAGTTGATAATTCCCGCCTAATCGAATATTGTCCGAGGCAGAAACGGATTGTAGAGGTTCGTAAAAACCTTCAATTTCGTTTGTGCTTATATTCAAATATTCATATAATTTGTCGGCTGTCAGAAAGACTTTTCGCTCTATATATTCAACCGGAGAAAGGGACCAGTTTTTCATTTTTATTTTCGCTCCGCTTCCTATATAGACTCCTGCCGAACTTCCGAAGAGTCTGTCGTCGTGGCAGATTCCTATGCGGCATTCCCGCTCTTTTCCGATGAATATTTCGTATCCTCCGTTAACGGGAACAACGTGTATGCGGTTGTAATCTGTTTCGGGATTGATATATGGGGAAGACAATGTATTCCACGGCGCATGGAAGATTGTATCTCCCTCGGCAACAGTGATGATGCTGTATTGTAATTCGGGAATATGGTAGCCGTATGGATCCGGGTTGCCGGCTCGGAGAAGCAATGCGTGGAAATTTGAAGAATCGCCATATCCCCATACCACTCCCCATACAGTTTTTTCTACATATCCGGCTTTTGTGATTGTCCCTGTTTGGCTTTGCCGGTATACCGGATATTTTTTGTTTTCCCGATTATTTCGATTGGCAATGTCCAACGATAAAGAAGGACGAAACCCTTCTCCCGGGTGTATATCGGTTTCGGTTACGTTGACGATATCTTTTTCGGCTTGATAATTGTAATCGGATAGAATACTGTCTTGGAAAATTGCCTGACGAAAGTTGTCTTTACCTGTGTACCATGTTTGGGCAATGCATTGTCCAATAGAGAATACGCATAAAAAGGTTATGAGGAGCAGACGTGTATTCATACTCATACGATTTGAGGATTATAGATAAAATCTGTCTGTTTCCTCAAAGGTATGAAAATAACTGTAAAATTATCGGGAAAGAGAAAAATTTATCTTTCTATTTGTTTTTCTCTTGCGGATCATTGTACAAAGGAGACGAGTTGGCATTGTTGTTCATGATTTTAGTCCAATCTTTGACCATTTTTTTACTCGTTTTGCAATCGTCGGCTATATTGATAGCTACACCAGAGTAAATAGACGACTCGTCGTTTTTTTTCTTTGTACTCTTTTTCTTTACTTTTGCCATAGTTGATATTTTTAGTCGTTCAATATACCATATTTACCCTTGTTGAAATCTTCGAAGGCTTGAACCAATTCTTTTTGTGTGTTCATTACGAATGGCCCGTATGCTGCGATAGATTCTTTTAAGGGCTCTCCTGAAACTATTAATACAACGCTATTTTTCGATGCAGTGATTGAGAATGTTTCTCCTTCGTATGCAAATAGCAATAAATGGTCTGCTTTTACATCGACAGATTCATTTATATAGATGTTCCCTTCGATGACTAATAAAAAGGTAGTATAATCTTTGGGGAAGGAAAATTCGGCTTTATCACCTTGTGTGAGTCGGGCATTCATTAAATGAATCGGAGAGAATGTCATTGCCTTTCCTTTTTTCCCTGCATATTCTCCGGCGATTATTTCTATATAGCTATTATTCCCCGATAGATAGACTCGTTCGAAATCATTGGACGCTAAGGCTTGATAACGAGGTCTCTCTTCTTTGTACTTCCGTGGCAGGTTTACCCATAGTTGTACCATTTGAAAATCACCTCCTTTCCGAGCCCATTCTTCTTCGTAATATTCCTTATGGAGGACTCCCGAAGCCGCCGTCATCCATTGAACATCACCTTCACCGATAACTCCTGCATTTCCGGCGCTATCGTGGTGGGCGATCCGGCCTTTGTAGGCTAAGGTTACGGTTTCGAATCCCCTATGAGGGTGAACTCCTACACCTTTGGGTTTCGAACTTGCTTCGACATGCTGTTTGGCATTGTAGTCGAGCATCAGGAATGGGTCCATACGCTTCATGTCCAGCCCCTTTACACTAGGAATGAATTGGTGTACTTTGAATCCGTCGCCGACCATGTGAGATGCCGGTGGGGTAAATATTGCTTCTATACGTTTTAATTTCATGATTACTGTTTTGAATAATAACAAATATGTAGTGATGAAAGTTCTTTGTGGGTGAAAAGTATAAAGGGGAAATTATATGTTTACATTACTGTTTCTCTACCTTTCGGGAATGTGAGTATATTAATAGGTAAAAAATATTTTTATAGTTCATTTTTTCATTACATTTGCATACGAAACGAAACAAAAACAATATAGAACGAAACACGCGATTAAATCTAATTCAAAAATAAAGAAAGATGCTAAAAAAAATTATTGACTTTTATCGGGCTTTACCTCCGGCAGAAAGGCCCGTGTCATTAACTGATGAAGAGGCTGTGAAGCTGACAAAGAAATTGAGACTACAAAGTTTTTTTGCCGGGACATTGGGGTATAGTCTTTATTATGTTTGCCGTACGGGATTAAACGTGGTAAAGACACCTATCGTCGAAAGTGGAATGTTGAATGATCAACAATTGGGTATTGTCGGTTCGGCTCTCCTTTTTGCGTATGCTATTGGAAAATTTGTCAATAGTTTTATGGCCGACCACTCTAATATTGAGCGATTTATGGCAACCGGACTAATTGTCTCGTCGGTCGCTAACCTTATTGTAGGGTTATTAGGTATGACGAGTGGGTTAGCCGGGCTATCGTCTATGGCGTTTTTTGTCTGCTTTTTTATTATGTGGGCGATAAACGGTTGGTCTCAATCGATGGGGGCTGGTCCTGCCATTATTGCATTATCTCGCTGGTTTCCGCCGAAAGAGCGAGGAACTTATTATGGATTTTTCAGTGCCAGTCATAATTTAGGAGAGTTTTTATCCTTTATATTCGTTGGGTCTGTCGTAGGTTGGCTCGGGTGGCAAGCCGGTTTTGTCGGTTCTTTTATAGCAGGTGCAATAGGAGTCGTTATTATTATTTTCTTTTTACATGATAGTCCGGAAAGTAGAGGGCTTCCTCATGTAGGAAATCCACCGAAAGAATCGACCAATAAGGCTCAGAAAGGAGTATTGAAGAATCCGTACGTTTGGATTTTGGCGTTGGCCAGTGCGTTTATGTATGTTAGCCGATATGCGGTGAACAGTTGGGGAGTACGTTTCTTGGAGATGGAAAAAGGGTATTCGTTGGAGTTGGCAACTACGGTGATTGGCATAAATGCTCTGTTAGGAATATTCGGAACTGTGCTTTCTGGCTGGTTTTCCGATAAATTTTTTAAAGGGAAAAGAAATATGCCGGCCTTTATTTTCGGTGTGCTCAATACGATTGCATTGACCTTATTCCTGTTGGGAGGAGATAGCCTTGTACTCAATGTGATAAGTATGATTCTTTTCGGTATCGCTATCGGGGTGCTGATTTGTTTCTTGGGAGGGTTGATGGCTGTCGATATTGTTCCTCGTAATGCGACCGGTGCGGCATTGGGTGTCGTTGGTATGGCGAGTTATATTGCAGCCGGTTTACAAGATGTGATATCGGGTACACTAATAGAGAATTTTAAGGTTGTATCCGATGGTGTTGTGACGTATGATTTTTTACCGGTTTCTATTTTCTGGATAGGGGCTTCGATTTTATCATTCGTTTTAGCTTTGTTCGTATGGAATGTTAAGCCGGCGGAATAATTATGTTTTACTATCGACAAAAAAAGCTGATACGATTTTACGTATCAGCTTTTTTTGTTTGTATTTGTATGAGATTATTTACCGGGAGAGGTTTCATTCGATTCTTTTGCCGGGTTTGAAGTTGGTGTGTTCGGTGTGGTTTCTTCCCAATGGAATGGTTCGAATTGGCTATCGCTGTTTGTCCAACTGGGTTTGCGAGATGAATAAATAATAAATGGCGCGATAACGACTATCAGGGCTCCTATAATGAGAACAGAAAACCATACGGCATTACTGCCGACCGATATTTGACTGGGGGGAATAAAACTTAGAACGAAGGCAAGAAGTGAACCGCAGAATCCCAATCCTCCTATGAACCACATTAATCCGTTGCCTTTGTTTCCTATTCGGAATGGGCGATTGGTTTTTTTCATATTGTATCGTAGATAAATTGCGGCAGAGAACATTAACATATACATAATCAGATAAAGAACTACCGTTAACTGAGACATGATTTGGTAAAAACTTTGTACCGAAGGCATAATAACGAATAATAGACTTAATAATGTAACTGCACCTCCTTGTAAATAAAGAATATTTTTCTGTACTCCTATTTTATTGGTTTTTTGGAAAAAAGGAGGAAGGTATCCGGCACGGCCTACTGCGAAGATACCTTTTGACGGACCGGCTACCCAAGTCAGTACTCCGGCTAAAACACCGAATGCAAGAGCTATGGCTATTATGGGGGATAGCCAAGACGCTTTAATAAAGTTGAAATAGTTGTCGAATCCGACTAAAAGACTTTGTGTTAGGTTGATATCTTTTTGAGGGATAATGATCCCGAGGGCGAATGTACCTAAAACAAAGATTAGGACTGTAATGGCGGAGCCTATGAAAACGGCTTTGGGATAATTTTTAGACGGATTATTTATATCTTTTACGTGTATACCGCCCATCTCCATTCCGGCATAGAATAAGAAGATACTGGCGGCTAAAACGAGATTGTCGAAATTGGTGAAATCGGGGAGGAAGTTACCTGAAAAATCCATTTGGGATTTACCTCCCATTAGTAGATATACAATTGCCAAAATGACTAAAAGTCCGGCGGGAATGATTGTACCGACCAAACCGCCTATTTTGGCGACTTTCCCTCCCCAGCCTAAACCTTTCAATGAGATGAATGTTGCTAGCCAATAAATGAATAATACGACTGCTAATGTGTAGAAACGGTTGGAGGCCAATAACATGTCCCCTGTATGATCCATGCCTATAAATGCAATGGCGACAGCTCCAAAGGTTAGTACGGTAGGATACCAAATGGTACTTTCTATCCATTGTAACCAAATGGCAAGGAATCCGGCTTTTTTACCGAATGCTTCTCCTACCCAACGAAAGACTCCGCCTTGCTTGTCTTGAAACATGGCAGCCAGTTCGGCTGCGACTAGCGCCGTAGGAATGAGGAATACTAAGGCTGCGAATAGATAATAGAACGCTGAACTGACTCCATATTCAGCTTCGGCAGGCAGTCCCCGGAGGGATACGACAGCCGTTACATTCATAATTGCAAGCGTAAATACGCCTAATTTTACTGATTTTCCGATGTTTGTCATATTTGTTGATATTAAGTTTACTAATAGGAGCATCTACATTCGTGTAGATAAACAAACGTCGGTCGCTTGTTGTTTTATCGTCGCATAATTTATGAGGAAAGAAAAATGGGAAAAAAGATAATCGGGGGGTGGAGAAATTATGAGTCGAGAATTTATGGCATATTGCACATATTGATTTTATTGTTATCGGTTTTTCTGATTATAACCATATCGATAGATACATTTCATAACATATCTTTCTTGAATCAAGGGAATTATATGGAAATACAATTATGGATATGCAGTTTCTTTATGTTCGATTTTTGGTTGGAATTTGTTTTATCCGATCATAAATGGAAATATCTTAGAAACCGATTTATCTTTTTTCTCGTATCGATACCTTATTTGAATATATTTTCCTATTTGAATTTAAATTTTTCTTCCGAGACTTATTATTTTCTTCGGTTTATTCCGTTAGTGAGAAGCGGATATGCCTTGGCTATCGTGGTAGGGTGGTTATCCTATAATAAAATATCGAGCTTGTTTATTTCGTATGTTACCATGCTTATGGCGACAGTTTACTTTTCGAGTCTTATATTTTTTGTTTTAGAACATGCGGTTAATCCAATGGTTACTCGGTATACCGATGCTTTGTGGTGGGCTTTTATGGACGTGACGACAGTAGGTTCGAACATCTATGCTGTTACCGTTACCGGAAAGATTCTTTCGGTCGTTTTGGCTGCATTGGGTATGATGATGTTCCCTATTTTTACGGTCTATGTGACGAGCCTATTGCAAAAATTCAATGCACAAGATAAGGAGACACAAAAACCGTAGGCCGGTAGGTATCGGTTTTAGCATCGTCCTTTTCGTTGATTTTGTGCTATTTTAGTACGAGCTCTACGATGTAGTCGATTTCGTCCGGTATTTGGGGAAATTTCAATAATGTACCGTCTTTATCTTGTTTGAATTCGATGGGAGCTTGATTTGAAAATTTCATTGCCTTTTTTATTGGGACTTTCAGTGGTATATAGAGTCCATTTTCTTTCAAGTCCAAAATATGGATAAAGAGGCGATTCCCTTTTCGGGTGGATACTCCCCAGCTATGTGGGGGAATATCGCCACCTCTGCTGTCGTAAATGGTTTCGCCGTATTTCGATAGCCACTTACCCATACCATTTAAACGGTCTATCGCCAAAGCCGGGAGCTCTCCATTGGGCTGCGGACCTATATTTAATAACAAGTTAGCGTTTCGTCCGGCCGTGCGAACGAGATAATGGATCAGAGCCTTAGTAGATTTGTAATTTTGGTCGGTGATTTTATACCCCCACATACCATTCATAGTTTGACAGGTCTCTAATGGGAGGGCGCTTATTGCCTGAGTAGAATAGCCTGCTGTGTTTTCACCGGGGACGTCTCTTTCGAAGATTTGTATATCTTCTCCTGCATATACGTCTCGGTGGTGATTATTCCCAATGAGGCATGCCGGTTGTAGCTTGTGTATCAAATCATATTGCTCTTTTAGTTGCCAATCGAAATTGGAGGGACGGTCCCATACTCCGTCGAACCATATAGCTCCGATCGGCCCGTAATTGGTTAGTAGTTCTGTAAGCTGGTTATTCATGAACCGATAATAACTGGGCCAATCTCCGTGTCCATTGGTACGACCGGTTCCTTTCCCGGTATTGCCTCCGGCCGGGTAATCTTCTCTACGCCAGTCTATATGAGAATAATACAAATGGAGCTTAATGTCTTGTTTGTGGCATTCGTCGGCCAATTCTTTTAAAATATCGCGTTTAAAAGGTGTCGCATCTACGATATTAAAGTCGGACTGTTGGGTGTGAAACATAGAAAATCCATCATGGTGTCGGCTGGTAATACAAATGTATTTTGCCCCTGAGGCCTTGATTGCCGACACCCACTCGGCTGCGTTGAACCGAGACGGATAAAATCCTGATGCCAATTTTTCATATTCTCGCCAGTCGATGTTGTGATTGGTCATGTACCATTCTCCTTGTGCCAACATGCTGTAAATGCCCCAGTGTATGAAGATTCCGAATTTGTTGTCTTGAAATTTTTTTCGAGCTTCGATATTCTTTTGCGATGGTATATAACTGTCGATTGTCTGTGCGAATGAAATATTCCAAGATAAAAGAGAGGTAGTAATGGCTAAACCTATTTTTTGGATCATTTTGTTTTTCATGTTATGTGAATTTTCGGTAAAGATATGGATAATATGGAAAAAATATTGAACAAAGATAGCAAAAAGAAACCCAAATAGTTTACTCTATCTGGGTTTCTTTTTGCTATGAAAGATGTTTTTACTGGACATTAACCTGATCGCCACTGAATACCGACAGGTCGAGTTTATTCATAATATGTTTGATTGCCAGTTGAGCCTTAACCGAGTTGCCTGCTGCATCGATAGGGGGTGCAAAGGCTGCAATACCCATGATTCCGGGAAGAACTCCCATGATACCTCCGCCTACTCCGGTTTTTGCAGGGATTCCCGAAGTGAAGAGCCAGTCTCCGGTGTGTTCGTAAAATCCTACTGTCGCTATCAGCGATGTAATTTGAGGAGACAGCGAGGCATCGAATACTCTTGCTCCGTTTTTTGGATTGACTCCTTTATTGGCTATGGTCGCACCGCATACAGAAAGCTGTTCTGCCGTGATTCCCAAAGAGCATTGACGAGTATAGAGGTCGAGCGACAGATCGGGATCGTCATAAATACGGTTGTAGTTTTTCAATAACCATGTAATTGAGCGGTTGTTGAAATTTGTAGCCGATTCGGAGCGATACAATTCATCTATCAATTCGGGAGCACTTCCCGAGAGTTCAGTGATATTTTTCACTATCGCAGCCCATTTTTCTTTTGGATTACCAACTGGTTGAACCATACTGCATGCGGTGATAGCTCCGGCATTAACCAATGGGGTCGAGGGGTGATCGTTTTCCAACAAAATAGCGATTATTGAATTGAACGGTAATCCTGTCGCATCGGCTCCAATCATGGAAAGGAGCTTTTCTGCGCCATATTGGCGTAATACCAATATGGCGGTGTGCACCTTAGAAACCGACTCTATACCGAATTTATATTGAGTATCTCCGACTTCGATAATTTGTCCGTCCAGTAGACATACGCTGATACCGAACAAGTTTTTGTCGATGTTGGCAAGATAGGGAATATAGTCGGCATTCTTACCGTCTTGGTTATTTTTATAGAGATCGTACGCTTCGTTGACCGCTTGTTTGATTTGGGAAACCGAAATAGTTTTTTTCATATTCCTATTTTTTTGTTTTATGGCGGTTCCCCGTATGGGTAAATACCGAACCTTTCACTTCAATATTTTTGTCTTGTGCGATACGAGTATTGGTCGGGTATTCCAATTTTTCGAGAGACGCGACGGCATCGCGAATATCGTTTAGCAACATGTCGGCCATATCCCTGCTGAACCCTTGACGTACGACGATACGCATGACTACATAGTTTTGAATATTTTCGGGTAGAGTATATGCCGGAACCATCCAGCCGCCTTGTTTCAATTTGTCTTGCAAGTCATATAGAGTCCATTTTGCCGTTTTTGCGTAATCGGGCTTCATATACCAGATGAACAATGGGTTTTCAACATGATCGCTGTAATTGACAAATGGAGCCATTTTACCGATTTCGTCGTGGAGGTATTGGGTTATTTGCATACTATTGTATTGGACGGCTTTGTATCCTTGAAATCCCAATCGGATAAATTGGTAATATTGTCCCAATATTTGAGCTGCCGGGCGTGAGAAATTGAGCCCTACTTGTGTGATATTCGCTCCTAAATAGTTTACACTGAATGACATTTCGTCGGGGAGGTATTTTTTGTCTTTCCAAACGACCCAGCCTAGACCGGGGTATACCAATCCGAATTTGTGCCCCGATGTACTGATTGATAGAACCCATTTTAATCTGAAATCCCATTTTTTGTGTGGATCGAGGAAAGGTAATATAAATCCACCGGAAGCTGCATCTACGTGGATAGGAATGTCATATCCTGTTTTTTTGTTGAATTCGTCGAGGGCTTTGTCGAGAGCTTCGACGTCATCGTTCAATCCGGTCCAAGTTACGCCCTCGATAGGAACGATGCAAATTGTATTTTCATCGCACATCTTTAAAGCTTCTACCGGGTCGAGGGTTGTTTTTTCGAGAGTCAGGGGAACTTCTCGCATCTCGATTTGCCAAAGTTGTGCAAATTTTTCCCAAACGACTTGAAATCCCGAAGAGATAACAAAATTGGGTTTATCGGTAGGCTTCCCTTCTGTCTGACGTTTTTTACGCCAACGTAGCCATGCTGCGACACCGCCGAGCATACAGGCTTCGGAAGAACCTATGGCCAAAGCTCCGCTTTTCCATTTTTCCTCTTCGGGAGAGTTCCAAAGGTTAGCCATGATATTTATACATTTGGCATTCATGACAGCGATACGCGGATATTCTGTTTCATCGATATAGTTGATGTTGATCGCTTCATTCATCAATTTGGTTGCGTAGTCGTCCATGTAGGTGGTTACGAATGTAGCCAGATTTAATCGAGGTTGTGTTTGAGCGAATGTTTCGTCTTTAACCATTTGGTATGCGATCTCTGGTGTTGTAGGTGCATCGGGAATACGATCTACCGGTGATGGTTTCAACATTTCGTTGGACCCGAAGATACTTGTCTTGGCATCTCCTTCTCTGAAATTCAAATCTTTCATTGTATAAAATTTTATGAGTTAGAACTATAAAGCCGGATTATTTTGTACGGCTCTTCGATAAAACAACAGCCTTGTAAGGTGAAAGTTTGACCGATTTGTCTATTCATACACAATTTGGCACTTATTAAAATATTAGAATAGTACCGGTAAACATTCGAAGGTGATTATTGTTTTTGAAAATGCAAGCATAAAAAAGATGTGATTATGAAAATAGAAACTGGACAAGGGACTATACCTTTGATTACGCTTTTGGGAATATGGTCTATTTCAGCTTTAAATGCATTACCGGGTCTAGCTGTTTCCCCTATTTTGGGACAGATGTCTACAATATTTCCGCATTCTTCGGAGTTCGACATACAACTGTTATCTTCACTACCTTCGCTATTGACTATACCTTTCATCTTGTTATCCGGGAAGTTGACCGAACGTATTAATAACATCGTCTTGTTACAAGTTGGATTAATTATTTTTGCATTAAGTGGTTTGCTATATATGCTTTCTTCCCGAATGTGGCAGTTAATAGCGGTGAGTGCGTTGTTGGGTATTGGCTCGGGTATGATAGTTCCGTTGTCGACGGGTTTGATTTCTCGCCATTTTATAGGTCGATATCGTACTCGACAGTTTGGTTTGAGTTCTGCGATTACAAATATAACGTTAGTGACGGCGACTGTATTGACTGGATATTTGGCAGAGATTAATTGGCACTTGCCTTTTATTGTTTATTTTTTCCCTGTGGTATCGTTCTTTTTGTCTTTTTATTTGAAACGAGATACTATATCGGTAGCCCCAGTAAAGGTGACTGTATCGGGTAAAATAGAAGTGAAGAGGTTGGTTTCTCTCATGTTGTTTTATGGCCTGGTAACTTATTTAGCTGTTATCGTTAGCTTCAATTTACCATTTTTGATGAAGGAATATCATTTCGACACGGGAGCCTCGGGAATTATTATTTCTTTGTTTTATTTAGCTATTATGGCTCCCGGTTTCATATTGAATCGAGTGTTATCGATTTTTGGGTCGTTTACAAAATGTGTGAGTCTATTGTGTATGGCAGGAGGTATGGTTCTGATATTGTTGTCGGGCAATGAATGGATATTGGGACTTGGAGCCATATTTATCGGGTTCGGGTATGGGGTGATGCAACCTGTTATTTATGATCAGACAACGAGAGTAGCTACACCCGATAAAGTGACTTTGGCTCTCGCATTTGTCATGTCTATGAATTATTTGGCTATCTTACTTTGTCCTACGATTATCGATACATTACAATCTCTATTCCATATTCATACTCAGCAGTTTGCATTTATATTTAATTTGGTTATAACACTACTTGTCGTTTTAGGGGCATATTATCTTCGCCATACGTTTTTGTTTAATGATAGTTGTGATAGTGATAAATCTCTGGAAAAGTTATGACAAATAAAATTCAGGAAGCCAATTTGGCTATGGTCGTTTCAAAAACGTTTAGCGGATTAAACGTAAATGCGTTACGATATTTGTTGCCTTTGTGGATCGCCCCGCTAACCGGTGTGACTTTTCGTTGTGTTTTTGCAGCCGTGGCTTTTTGGATCATAGGGTATTGGGCAAAACCGGAGACGGCTTCGGTAAAAGATAAAATTTATCTGTTTTTGTTGGGGGCTGTCGGCATTTATGGTTATATGTTTTCCTATTTAATGGGACTTAGTAAAACGACTCCGGTATCGGCGGCTATTTTTACTTCTATGCAGCCCATTTGGGTTTTTATTTTGTCGGTTTTCTTTTTTAATGAGAAAGCGACTGTGATGAAAATTGTCGGTATTTTAGTAGGATTAGGTGGGGCTCTACTCTGTATTTCAACACAAAAGAGCGATGATTTGGCTTCGGATGCTTTTTCCGGTAATCTTTTTTGTTTGGTGAGTTCTGTGATTTATGCCGTATATCTGATATTGAGTAATCGGTTTTTGAAACGAACAGGCCCTTATACACTTATGCGTTATACGTTTTCAGGAGCGGCTGTATCGAGTCTTATCGTTATGGCTTTTGTTGGATATGAAGCGTCTTTAACTACACCTCCGCTACATTTTTGGCCTATTGCCTTATTGCTGTTTGTGTTGATATTTCCAACTGTTATCAGTTATTTACTAATACCGACAGGTCTCAAATATCTGAGTACGACAGTCGTGGCTATATATGGGTATTTAATTTTGGTCGTCGCTTCGATTGTTTCATTTCTGGTAGGACAGGATAGATTCTCTTGGGAACAGTTGGGTGCTATGCTTCTTATTTGTGTGGGTGTTTATTGGGTAGAGATAGCTGAAAACAACGGTCGTGAGAGAAAACGGCCCCATTCGCCATCTATCACTTGACTCTTGATTTATGCAGTAGTTTGGGGATAAGTTGCAGACCCTTTTTTATTTCGTGGGGATTACGAGCTATGATAACAGTGGTTACAGCGATGAGTATGATACAAATACCGATACTTTGTATGAAGTTACAACTTTCACCCAGAAATAATACACCCATAATGACTGCTGTTAAAGGTTCCATGCAACCCAATACAGCCGTTGTCGTCGAACCGACATGCTGGACGGCAAGAATAAGGGTTAGATCAGATATAAGTGTAGGCACTAAGGCTAGAAGAATAAGATCAACGCCGATTTCCCAAGAGGGTATGGGAGTAAGCATTTCCCGATTTACGATTAAGTTCAACAAGAAAATGAATGCACCCGATAACAAAACGTAAAACGTGAGTTTTAAACCGTCCATATCGCTTACGCTCGATTTGTTTATTCCGACGATATAAGAGGCATAGGTCAATACGGTTGTGAGAGCTAATGCCAATCCTGTGGAATTAAGTGTACCACCTTCGCTTCCGCTTAATAAGTAGACACCGCCGATAGCCATTATTGTTGCAATGATGATGGAGACGGAAACTTTGTCTTTGAAAAAAGTAACCATCAGTAAGGTTACGAGTACAGGATAAAGGAAGTGTAGGGTAGTAGCCAATCCGCTAGGTATGTACAGATACGATTTTGTCAAAAGAAGGGAAGTGGCCGCATATAAAAATGCCAACCCGAAAATGATGAGGGCTTGTTTCCCTGAGATTTTGAAGTTCGTTTTTCGTATACAGAGTATAATGCCGAGCAAGATTGAGGAAAATAGGAATCGATAAAATACTACTGAGTTGAGGGGGATACCGGCTTGTAAAGCAGGTATGGCAAATAGGGGTACAAGCCCGAATGTCGATGAAGAAATGATAGCGTAGAAGAGTCCTTTGGGGGAGTTCATGATTCTTGGTTTCGAATTTGAGTGTGCAAAGGTAACCAAAACCAAGAGGAGAAAGAGTGGGTTTTGAATTTTTTTAAGGAGTTTTCAATGAAAGAAAAAGAGCTCCCGAATTATTCGGGAGCTCTTTTTCTTTCATTGGGCAGTATGAATTTATTTACTCAAACATTCTTTGATGTAAGCCTTCATTTTGGGGATAGCGGCTTCGGCACTTTGTAGAAGTTTGAATTGAGCCTTTGTACGAACTAAATTGTGTTCGGGGTATTTTATCTTGTAATAGGTGTCGCCGTTGATATAGTCTGTCAGGAAACGTACGGTTTGCATATAAGGAAACAAGGTAACAGCATAGGGCAGATTGTCGATTTCGATGTCGGTGAGAAACGATTTAGCAGTTTCTAAGTATCCTTTGGTAAATGCTTTAAATATTTCCATATTGAAATTGACGTTGTCCAAATTCTTGTCGTCCTCTTCTCCGGTATTGGCTGCCGTTCGCATGAAATCGCCGAAGTCGGAAAATATGTAGCTGGGCATGACTGTATCGAGATCGATCACGCATAATACATGACCGTTTTCATCGAACATCATGTTATTCACTTTGGTGTCGCAGTGGCAAATGCGTTTGGGCAATTTCCCTTCTCGATGCAATCTTTCGGCCAAACACATGGCGTCGGCTCGTTTGTCTAGCTCGTCGATGATGGGTTTGACGGAGGCCACACGACCGACAGGATCGGCTGTTATGGCTTCTTGCAGTTGTTTTAATCGGAATTCCATATTGTGAAAATCTGGAATCGTTTCACCCAGTTCCACCGGAATATCCGACAGCATAGCTTGGAAATTACCGAATGCTTGTCCGGCATAATATGAGAATTCCGGGGTTACGGCTTCGTAGCTTTTTGCGTTTGGAATGAAGATGAGTATTCTCCAATAACTTTCTCCATCGAAATAGTATAATTTACCATCGGTTGTCGGTATTAAGGTTAAAACCTTGCGGTCTATATCGGTTTCTCCTTTGGTTTCTAATTTGTGGCGGATATGAGTCGTGACTTGGTAAAAATTATTTTGCAGCATATCCACATCTTTGAAGATCGAGTGATTGATTCTCTGTAAAACATAGTCGGGGGTATCGGGGGCGGCGGTGGTTACTTTATAAGAATCGTTGATGAGTCCTGCTCCTAATGGCTTAATTTCGAGAATTTTTCCGGCAAGAGAAAAATGCGATAATATGTCTTTCAAATCTTTCATAATATTATATGTGTTTTTATTTGTTTGAGTCGATAAAATTTTGATAGAGGTTTTGATAACAGTTATAGAGGTCTTTGAACTCTTTGTATTCCGATGTTTTTACTTCATACATAAAAGGCCCTGTATATCCGGCTTTGTAGAGCTCTTTCAGTATTTTTATCCAATCGTTGTCTCCTTTTCCGCTACAAGGGTTAGGCATGTAATGACACTCGTGTCGTCCGTCACCGTCGGCGATGTGAACAGATTTTAATCGTTTGCCCATAGCCTGTATGAGCAGTTCTGGGTTATCGATGTGATTCATGTCGATGGCAGAATATACATTTTTAGGAAGTTGTTTCATGATGAGTTTGACTTCTTCTACTGTACGACCTAAGGGACGTTCATGTTGTTCGTTTCTCACGAGTTCGTATCCTAACATATTTTCTATAACCATTTTGGCTCCCAGTTCTTTAACTTTGGGATTGAGCTCATTTACCGAGCGTACTAACTGAGCAATACGTTCATTCCGCTCGTTGTGGCCCAGATACCAGCTTGGGTGGAAAAGAATGATTTTAGGTTGTATGATTTTACAAAATTCGAGTACTTTCATGTGTAGAGCGACGCTGTTTTTCCGTATTTTTTCGTCGGTTTGCGAAATATCGATGTCTTTTCCGAAAGGCATGTGTATAGACCAAATTTCAATACCGGCAGAGTCGGCTGCTAATTTGGTACGAGTCAACAACTCCGTAATTTCGGCATCTGTTTTGGGTTTCTTCGTGGATATGAATCCACCTGTTGTAATTTCTATGCAGTCGATACCGGCATCTTTCATCGCTTTGAGACGTTCGTAGTTCATGTCTTTGATACCGATGGAGTTCCCAATTCGGAGTGGAGGATACTTTGTTTTACATGCCGAAGGGAACGCAATGGTAATAACCATTAGAAGCACTAAAAAATTTTTGATTTGTGTGAACATGATGAATTTGTTTTGATGTAATTATTATATTGTTTTTGTGTATCCTAACGGACGAATTTGCTGAAAAATAGCCAAATATGCTCGCTTGTATTCAAGTCTTTTTCTCCCCATGAATGTTTACCCCCTTTTATTTCGTATAACCAAACTTCGTTTCTGTTTATACCATTGACGTATTTATGGCTGATAATAGTATGATTGGATAAAGAATCAATAGAGGCAATCGTATCGGTAATTTCATGAGTGCATCTGTTTTGAATAGCCCAATAGTTTACAGCGATAGGTACTGCTATATATTTCCCCCAGCCTCCTTCATTATTCGGGTCTCCGTTCCACATAGAGGTTTTGTCTTCGGTTCCGTGTATTTCGAATAGAGGGATAGGGCGGTTTGTTTCTAATTCCCGATACATCCATTCTAGCGTAAGCCCGGCAACAGGAGCTACTGCTGTAAATATATCGGGACGTTTGTACGCTAAAAGATAGCACATTTCTCCCCCATTGGAGTAACCCGTGCAAAATGTATTGTGCGGGCTTAGTCGGTAATTCTTTTGAAGGTATAAGGCAAGATCGCATAAAAAGTTTATATCGTCGATAGTCATATCGGCCTGAAATGGATAGCCGACATTCCAGCAGTTTTTCCCTTTTTTATCTTGTTCGCCTTGCGGATAACACACGGCGAATCCGTATTTATCGGCGATAGGATTCATACCGAATCTTTTTGGATCGGCTGTGCCACCATAGCCATGAAGTACAAAGACAAGAGGAGCCCCAGATGAGAGATTGGCCGGCTGATAGTATTTATAACTACGCTCGATTCCTCCTGATTGAAATTTATGAGAGGTTAGTGTCCCGGTGGTTTGTCCCACAGCCAATATGCTGCCATATAGAGAGATAGTTAGACAAAATAAAAACTGTTTCATTTTTCAGGTATTATTATTCAAAGGTAGAGAAAAAGTAGATATTGGAAAGAATTATTTACTGAAAATTTAAGAAAAATGTTTTGGAGGAGAGCCGAAATACCGGAGGTTGTGCTATATTTGTAAAACGAACGGAAATAGATTGTAGCTCATTAGAATCGATAGGGATATTGTATTTGCTTTCGGGTTACTCTATTTTTGTAGAATATTAT